>ERZ1292625.511-Hain-H41-01um-R1-511-length-58442-cov-50_pt1 | contig 42536 bp, 53 predicted proteins | sample MGYA00564400_ERZ1292625 | MGnify/ENA primary metagenome ERZ1292625 (study PRJEB36523, sample SAMEA6512639) | groundwater metagenome | collected 2019-01-08 | study: AquaDiva: Metagenomics assemblies of 32 groundwater samples
CCCAGGAGACGATTGAGTACCTGACGCGCAAGACCTCTTGTCCTGTATGTTTCAAGTTCATGGTGGTAGCAGAGCGAGGAGCCAATTGTGTCCACACTGTTTGTGCGAACTGTAGTATCCGGATCGAAGATGGCAAATGTCCCGAGTGTCGAAAAGAAGGTGGCTTCGTCAAAGATCCTCTTTCGAATCATCTGAACGCGATGGTCTCACCGCCTCACGTACAAGCGATTTTGAAGTTGTTAACAAAGAACAAAGAAGCCAACACAAGAATGCTGGTGAAGTTCTTTGGATGCACTGCTGACGACGTCTTGATCTTCATTTCACATCTGAATCAAGGTCAAGAGTTCAATCCATGCATCAGGGCAGTGGTCGAAGATTACTGGACGATTACTGTCAATCCCAAATCGATCGACATCAATAGCGTAGTTATGATACCTGTACAAGAGTCTGAACGCGTTTCGATTATGCACGTCAAGTCTACGATTGAGGCCACAAAGTATATAATGATCAACAAGAAACTAGAAAGTGATGTAATCGTGGAAGATTCTTGGGTTATGAATAATCGAATCGAAGTACTTGCGCGTGCTGCTTTTTGACCTTTTTCTCGATGAAAGTCATGATAGAGTCTTTAATAAAAAAATACTACGAAAACGAGACTGTGATTCACAATTCGGTGTTATATGAACAATTAGTAGCACTATATGATCTGAACGTCGCTTTTCACAATGAAGCGATTAGAATGAAGAAACCGGGACAACTCGAAGCCTCTGAATACCATCTCCAATGGACGATTGAAAGGATGTGTAAACTGACCAAGAACGACAAAGTGGTACAAGAAATAGTTGATCAAGTTAATGATTTACTGAAAATGGCTTCTCCGATCCAAAAGGAACTTCTTAACTTGTGTGGGACTCCCGAGTACGCAATCAAATTCAACTGGCCTGAACTTCATAAAGTATTACACGTCATTCTTAAAAATATCGGAAAATAAAGAAATTTCTGTAAAATAAAGAAATCTCGGAAATAAGAAATTTATTCTCATAATTCATCGTGACAAAGAAAACATGAACAATACAAAATCATTGATCGAAGCTTTGATATCCGATATTAAACGAAATGAGAATAATCTTACAATGTCAGAACGTTATGACAAGATGTTAACGGAATATAAACGAATGATTGAGGTTAACAGAGATCCACTTATTTCGAATAAGTTCTATCTCAGTGATATCAACCAGATGGCAGATGATTTGTGTCAGATGGAAGCCAAGATTGACAACAACTCCACAAAAAGTATGATTGGTGCATTCATGGTTTTATTGGGAGAGGTTTCAGATAACCAAAAGACATTATTGGCGTTATGCGGCGAAAGAGATGGAAATATGTCTTACGCGATTAGATGCAATCATCAACAACTCCTCGGAACGTTAAATGCAATTCTTAAGACTTTCAATTAAATGCTATTCTTAAGAATTTCGGGTAATTCGTTATGGAATTCATCTGTATTGTTGTATCTTGTTTTGACAATAAAGATCCAGATAGCTATTGCATTCACAGAATTATCGCACATGAAACATCCCAGCTGATGATCATGTACCATCCACGCCGACTCTCCTATGTGACAAATGATCGGTCTTCGAGGTTGATGTCGATGCTTCAGTTCGACCAGATCTCGCGCTTTCGGAAGTCCCCACATGTGCCACGGAATGTAAAAGTTGTCTGCAAAGTCAGTGTGATGAGGAGTTTCGACTTGATATAAGTACGCGAACATCCAGAAGCATACCACGTCAAACAAATGGAAAGGGAGCTTCTTTCGTTGCTCTGCGTTACCAGCTTTCCCATCACAGCTGGATAGTTCAATTTTCGCACTATTGCCGGGTTTCAAGAACTTCAAGACGTCGACAGGAGACACAGTGTCGATCGAAGTAGGGTGAAGCACTGAATAAAGCAGAGTCGATCCAGCATCCAGATAACAGCCACTAAGATCTTGTGTGATTCTCCGATTGAATTCTGAATTGATATCGGACTTGTTTGTCTTTTCGATTAGCTCTGTCAATGCTTGAGGATTCACCAAAGCTCTTCGATTAGTCTGTTGATCAATTAAATATTCTTTAATAAAATAGATCGCAGCAGCAGCACACTTTTGCGATCCAGGTTTTAACACTGCATCGATCTCGTCTGAACTACATAGGAGAAGAAAGGGTAGTCGTTGATACGTCCAACTACCTGCACCTTTACCTTCTGATTTGTCCATTATTAATTCGAAAAAATCGTTGGCTAGATCCTCGTGTTCTTTGAACCATTCTCCTGCCATTAATGCGTAACATTGTCTCCATGCTTGAATATTATTCGATTTTATCACATCTATCACCGTTTGATATGTTATTTTATTTTTACATCCAAACATAATGTCGCACGAGTGTCCTGAAGATTTGTTAGACATACCAGGCAGCAGCAATGTGGTATCAGAATATATAAACAAGTTCAAAAGACAGTTTATCGCGTGCCAGGGTAAACAGATGGATGTACCACTCAAGGCGTTCGTTATGTGCGATCATCCAGAACTACACGATATTTTGTTTACTAATATCACTTTACATTCAGTAACTGCATTGAAACACACAGATGATACTAAGCTGATGTATGGAGTACTGACCATCAAGACTAAAAACAAGGACGAGATCAATTGGACCAAACATCGCATGACGAGCGACAAAGGGATCGTGTTTGGATATCCTTTTGTTCGTCAATCTAGGACTATGCCCGAGGAGATCTATTCAATCCGAAAAGAGTGTATCACTGATGAGCAGATCAGTCGAATGATTGGAGTTCGTCAAACAAAGATCCCGGATACCGTTATCGAAGAATACAAAAAAAAGAGCATCGAACTTTCGAAACTCACAGTTCGTAGCGAGTTCTCGGTAATGGTACAAGAAGAGCGAATTCGCAAAGACAATGAGTTTATTTACGCGCTTAATGACATCATTCCGGTATCTGATACAAGTATTCACATTCATGCTACTGTACCAGCATTATTTATTTTGAGCTTTAGTTTTATTGTCTTGTAATTGAAGATAGCGAGCTCTTCGTTTGTAAATAGAATCATCAGATTGTAAACCAGCTGCATATATAACACCACTAGCAACAGCAGCAGAAAACTCACCCTTGACTCTCATCGCGATCTTTCCTTTGTTATCTGAACCAAGTGGCATCGGGAGGTTCAAATCGTCCATTTCTTCAGTTTCTGCTAAAAGGATTTTTCTTATTATTTTTGTCCTTTTTCTGATGAATGTTTCACATTTATTCATTGCCGCGTTCGTTTTTATCATTTTACATTTCTTATTATCATATTCGCAATACATTATCAAGATAATACTCGTGGTCGCGTTTACTTGTGTGTTGACTCACGTATACATTCGCTATATACCATTGATCGAACAAACGATTGCTACACACGACGTTTTCCTTTTTTTTTTTCCGAGACCGGTAACACCAACAACTCCACCGCCTCCTCCGCCACCGTCGATTTATGACGCGATTGATCGCCTGTCAGCCATGTTTTGGAGTTCAACAGCGAGTACGCCTGTGGATCCTCTCCCAAGCAAACAACCATGAAATTGGAAATACAAAGAGCAGCGTAAAGGTCGAAACAAATAAATGTAATTAAAAATGCAAATTGTGTTGGTTGATCCACTTCGTATCGAATAATGTGATTCACTAAACCAGATATATCGGTACCCGTTTTCATTAACCACAAAACAATAATGTCACGAGGATGAGGAACCATTTTGTGATAATAAGTGTGATACGCGACCATCAAATACACCATGGTCAATGGCATCTGCAAAGTGGCCATCGGATACATCCAGTCTTCGTCTAGGGCGACCAGCACATTGAACCCGATCACAAGCGCCCATGAATAAATAAAAATAAATTGTGGGTGGACTAGAAAAGGGTGTCTCATTTTTTATATGCATAACTTCGTCTGTCTGACAAATACACATGGGATCCTGGTACAAATGTAATTGAATATTCTTCGGAAATCCACTTGTCTTTGAATCGATGTCGCTCCTGACTGGTGATGATTAGATCGTCACCCACGTACAAAAGGCTCCCTTTGAACTTCTTATTTTTACCTTTAATATTTGAAATTAGTTCAATATATTCAGGATACACCAAAATGTATTCATCTTTACGTAAAGGGTGAACAGCAGCTGTTGGAGGTTTAGATATCGGTTTTTCTTTAGTGTCTCCTTTGATATCACAGAATCTGAATTCATTCTTGTCTCTGTCTACCTTGAAAAAAGACTCGAAATAACAAGGAAACACTAGATCAGGCAATTCTGTGTTGTTGAAATATCTCTTTTCATCGATTGGATATGTCACGCCTCCTCTTGTCACTCTCTCGAATGTATCGCGCGAGAATTCGAATCGCGGTTTACCAGTACAATGAATGATCTCCTCCTCACACACGATCCATTCGTTCTCGAATCCATAGTACATAGTTGGTCTGGATGGAAGTTGAACGACCTGTTTGGTTTCAGTTGTAAGCGTAAGTGCTTTCTCATCGACTACGAACTTTAATAATGCATTTTGAAACATTTTTGATTATGATACAAGTAAAATACATATCATTCCTCCTTTAAAAACTGTAATGTTAATGTGGCACAATCAAACACGCCCATGTGTGTTCTCACTTTACTTCCTTTCAGCATACCGACTTCTTGACTACAGGTGAGCACCACCTTGCCGTCGAATATTACATCCCACTCTCCTTCGGAATTTTCAACTATCTCAAGTTTAGATTCACTCATTGATCTCAACTGCAGATCAGTGCGCCTTTAACATACATTCTATCAAGTATGTTAAAACGAGAGTTTGTAGTACGATAATGTTGCAAGGTCCGTTTAATCATGCATCGGCTATTGCCCCATTTAGCCCTGAAATTGGCGCTTTATTAAGCAAATATGCAGGACCAATATCCCAGTTCACACCTGGTTTTAACAATAGCAATCCTTATGTTGGGATGCTGACCACCGGCAACTCCGGGCAGTTAGTCCAATTAGATGCGCCACAAGAAGAAGTTATCATTATGGCTGCTTTCACCGAACTTGCTGAACCATTGTTCATGTTAGTGGAAGTTCATCAGATGTTGCCTGGAGAGAATACAATCAAGCATCACGTGATTCAAGTCGGAACATCTCCATTCACGGAAACCGCTCCTCTCGTGCCCGGTCCTAAAGGCCATTTGAAAACAGTCGACGTCAACACCACGCCAAATCGATATGCGCACACTATGGAGATTGAATTTATCGCACTACAAACCCCACGAGGCAAAAAAATGTGGGAATTGTTGCGACAACAACAAGCTCAAGGCGCAGTTGGAACCCTGGCTATGATCATTATCCAGGGTCTTCTGGCTAACGTCCCTTCGTCGATCCCTTTCGGACCATCTGATCCACGAGACAGTCGTTCATGGAATACTGGCAGTCTCGAGGAATCTGTAAGTTTCATTCGAGATTGCTTTGGTGCAATCACCAAAGGACGAACCGCTGGATTGTCGTATTTGATGGGTGTAGTCAAAGAGATCGCCCAACGACGTGGATTGAGAGGTAAATTCGGAACAATGGTCACTGACGAAGGACTCGATATTGCTTTGATGCGACACGCCAACAGACAACTTGAAAGTATGGTCGAGTCCAAATCTATCGCTGAAATCAACGTACTCGTGGAGAAATTGCTTGACTTGAAAATTGTCCAGATTGGACCAATGCCGCTTTCTGGGAATCTGGGCCCCGCAGCTCCTCCATTCAGAAACACCATTAAGATTCTTCATCACATTATTGCTAAACGAGGACAACAAGTCAGATTCTATAATCGCAAACTTGATATCGAGCAGACATTTGAGGTCCCTGCTATTGATTCAGCAGGACATGACATCGGCGATGATTATGCGATCATTTTCCGTCCAGCTGTATACGAAACGAGCTCGGCGATGCTCGTAAGTGATTTGAACAAACCTCGTCTGTTCGTTAGCACCTTGACCACCAAACTCGGAGTGAATATTCAACAATTGTCTGTCACTGAACATACAGTGTTCTTTGCAGGAGTAGCTGTGGTCCGACCAGAAGGATTGCTCGCATTGCCAAACATTCGAATTCTCCGACGCATCAAAGGAGATGGAAAAGAATGGTCAGATGTTAAGAGTACTGATTTGTTTTCATCCAAAAACGACGCCGATCTCTTTTGCTTTGCGATGAAAGATGATGTTACTGCCGAACAATATCAATTCGTTCACGTATCAGGAAAAATACCAGGAGGGTCTAATGCAGCAGCAGCAAATTCATTTGAATACAAGAATGATGGCGTAGGAGATCAATTAGATGGACGCGCAGCACCCTTGACTGAATTCGCTGATTTGCAACGTTCATTCTCGAAGAAAGGACCTGCGATCTCCTTCTTGGATGAATACTGGATCGGTAACCACCACGTGGTAGGCAACAGTTTGTTTGGCAGATACTACGCAGGGATGATGAGCGATATGTATGGTCGTGCGATGGCTCCGAACGATCGAGATTTGTATCGACCAATTACTTAATTAATGGAAAAGATAAAAGTTTATTGCAGATTAAGAGATATTCCTAGTTCTGAGTTTGAGATTGATGAAATCCAAAACCGAATAAAAATAAATACGAAATCGTTTGATATTGATGGATTTTTAAAAGATCAAGAACATGTGTTTGATCAAGTAGCTAAACCTTTATTAACAGATGTTCTTGATGGATACAGTGCAACCATTTTCGCGTTTGGTCAATCAGGAAGTGGTAAGACGTATACCATGTGTGGAACTCCTGAACACTTGGGATTAGTCCCTACTATCGCAGTGGAATTGATCAATAGCCCCAGTGCACCTCGTGTTCAACTCTCGTTTATCGAGATCTATATGGACAGCGCGTACGATTCGTTGGCCGACAAACCATTGCACATGAGAGATCGTAATAATCCAATGGTAATCGAATTGACCAACTTGTCTGTGTTCTGGGATACGTATACCCGAGTTATGGACGGTCGAGTGGTTCGGGAGACCAAATTAAACGAGTACTCGACTCGTTCTCATATGATCATTCGCTTCACGGTCACAAACAAGCACTCGAAAGGAGAAAGATCGATCGCACATTTTCATTGCGTTGATTTGTCCGGATCGGAGCGTCTCAAGTCTTCATTGGCTACAGGGTTAGCCAAAGAGGAGACCGAGTACATAAATACTGATTTGTCTTTACTCCGCACGTACGTGCATAATGTGAAAACTAATCAAGCATCGGGCCAGAAACGGCGAATGATTGCCGGAAATCGTGATACTACTCTTAACATTTTATTGGGAAAACACATTGGTGGTCATATTAAAACTCGATTTATCATTACGATTCGTCCCGATTCTGCTTATACGGTCGAATCGATCGATTCCTTACGATTTGGTCTAGACGTGCGATCGATCAAAGTGAATCCCAGACAAGTTATAGACAGCGACAATCTGCTGGCTCGATATAACGCACTCTTGGAAGAAAATAAACGCCTAAAAGCTCTCGTTGAACAGTACGAAGAACGACTTAAATCATTTGGTTCGACAGTGTTTGCACGTCCACTGAGTTTCTCTTCTGTTCGTTCGGATGAAAGTTTCCCTCGTCCATTGAGTATTTCTTCTAACGGAAGTTTTATGGATGTTTTATCTGAACGTAAACACATGTCTTCTAATGGGAGCTTTGAACGCACATTGCAACCTGCGGATGTTATGAATTTATTTGGAACCAGACGTACATCGGTTATGGAAGTATTTGATATTGAACCCGAAACATTGGATGATTATCAAATAATTCGTGATAGTGTTAATAATGCATTTCGAGTTGTACAAGAATGCGCGAATGGATTTAATAAACTAAGAAAGAGATGATAATCATCTGAACATTCTCAACTCGTGTAGTCGTTTACGTACACTTTCCACTAGTTTGTCATGATCGACAGTTTTTTCTACTGACGTTACTTTTTCTTCCTTTGGCTTTGTCTCCTCATCTTCGTCTTCGTCTTCTTCCTCGCTATCTTCGTCTTTTTCTGATTCATCTTCTGGTTCCTTTGTCACTTCTTTTGTCGTCTCTTTAACTTCTGATTCATCTTCTGATTCATCTTCTGATTCTTCTTCTTCGGACATCACGTCAAAATCATCCTTATCCTCTGGTCCACGAAATACACTCATTTCTATTTATAGCTGAGAATACTTACACATACTTTTTTGGTGAGAATTTTTTTCATTCACAATTCATTCTACCGTTTCGTTGTTTTTGTCAAAATGGCTGAAGGAAACAAAAGAAAATTGCGAGTGAGTATGCATCTGACTTTTGAACTTGGAAAGACTCCTAAATTAGAGGACGGATCAGTCACATTCGTAATGGAAAATAAAGAAGTGAGAAATGTAAAACTGGGTGAAGTATACGACATTAACGAAGACTCTGAGGAAGAAGAATCATCAGAAGTTCCTCCTACCGAATCATCTATCGAAGAAGAAGTTCCGGCTACACAAGTGAAGAAAGAATTGTAATGATGTTTATTCAAATTAAAGATATTTCTCTTTTCGCGTATTCATCTTGGTATATTTCTGTGATATGGCTTCTATTGAATGGTACACATAATGGAAAATACATTTGAAGATAGTTTGAATCACTAGCAAGAAACACGGCGTGTAGAACTCCAAGAATCAAACCCATTCCACAATCATCGGGTCCTCTAGCTTTGCCTGAAATATGATATCGTTTCAGATTCATCTCTTTGGAGTCACTCACTCGATACTCCAATTGACACAGTTGTTTGTATAAGTAATCCTTCCTCGAGGTGCCATCAGGGCATTTGAATACTGATAAAAAGGATGGATGAAAATGCATTTTCTTGCTAGCAAGTAACGCATTGAATAATTCAACAGCCAAGTATTTGTCTTCTCGAGTGGTGAAAAATCCAACATCTTTCTCTTCTCGGGTACCTTCTCGACGCAATTCACGAACGGCAAGAATTCGCGCTGGTGATAATTTCCGTACAGATGAAAATAATCTCTGTGTCATCGGCCATCCACCAAAGTTTCCTTCGATATACAAAATCATCGCTGCTTGTCGAAGTCCTGAAACATTTCGTATACTATCAATGTGTTTGACAATCGCATTAATTTCTGTATCCTGTGTTCCACCTGACAAAAAAAATGGTCATAATTCAAAGTACACGTTTTATTTTGAGGTTTATTTTTTGAGAAAAAAATAAACCCTTTAGAAAAAAAAATTGGGGTACCTCCGTTTTTGAGGGATACATCATCGCATCCAACTACCTACATGGAAAAAACATTAATTGATGAGATTATCTCGTATTCGACAGAACGATTAAAAAACGAGTATTTGGAATTTGTGAAACAAATGAAAGATTCAAATAAAAGTAGATCAGTGTGGATAATCGATCCCGCGGTGTTTGGAGAAGCCAAGTGTCCAGAGACAGGGGAACAAAGGATGATATTGATCGCATTAATGATAATCGGAATGTGCAAGGATGAATGGATGTGTGATCGATTACGAAAATCATGCGAGAATCATCTTCATCGCTTTACCGCATTGATCAGTGAGATTAACGATCGTCTCGAAAAGATGCTAAAAGGAGATGGAACGACACTTGTCGATCTTGCTGCTGATATTGTCAATTTTAATGCGTGTAATATCGATCCATACGGAATGAATCGACAACAACTGTATGGTCCGCGTGTCTACTTACCCTATCCACAAAACAAAAAAACAAAAATGTCTCTCTTATTAGAAGAAGATACCACAATGTCATAATCAGAAAGGATCACGAATGAGATGATGGCACTGTTTGACATTCCTCCACCTGATGGATCGATAAAGATATGAACCATTTGAATATCTTCTTGTGGATGAAAAGGCGGCAAATCATAAAATTCTTTCAGATGTACTGCATTTAGAGCTTGAGCGGAAAGAGAGTGTGTAATTCCCAATATTTCTGTTTGATATAATAAAGGATCCGAGCTCATTAATGCACGAATCACGTCGTCTGCGTTTCGAGTCAGGAAGTCCGGAAGATCGTCTTCCAAATGAGGACAAGCAACATTCGCATTTTTCTGACGACAATCATAACACACCAGTTCTGATCGGAATACATCGAACAAGAGATCGCCATATTTGTCTTTCTCGCCGAGCAAACGAGTGAAAAAACTCGAATTATCTTTTTGAAGAGATGATAGTCCGATTAAAATAGATCCTTCTTTGCGTAACATCGGAGCGACTACAGAAATAACCGAATTTTTCAAAAAAGCCATTTCATCAAAAATAATAATGTCTCCGTCACCTCCTCGGATATTGTCTGAGCCGGAAGGGATACCTGTGACTGTGCTAGCGGTTGGATCATCCTTCCGTTTCTGACGAGAATAAGAAATCGTTGGACGATTGTTATTATTCACAAAAGAAACACCTTCATTTGCTTCAGGTAACTGATCTAACAATAACAAGATGCATTTGATCATTATCATTGCAGCAGGTGTATTTTGACAGCACACCACGATCTTGATCTGTTTGGGAACACAAAACAGGATTGCAGTGACAAGCATCGCCACCCCGGTAGTCTTTCCAAATCTTCGGGGACAAGACAATAATAAATGTTGACGAATCGATTTTAGACCATGACGTTTCAGTACGGCGTCTTGGTTCATTGCCCATTCTCTTCCGTAGATGTGAGGCAATAATGCTAGCAGTACTCGGTTGTGGAACTCGATTTGCATCGGAGATCGCGTAGTTCTAATTGACGGATTGATTACAAACTGAGCCAACGTTCTCTGAATCTCGCGGAATAAATTGAATCCGTCTGCAGTCACATCTTTTCCACGTTTAACGAGATTGGTTACATATTCACACCCGTCAAGACCAACAATAGCGGACACATATTCTTCATGTAATACTCGTAACTTATTGATCAACTTTCGTTCTTTATCTGACAACTCATCGTCGTGCCGGTTACTAATTGCTAGTAATTCAACGCGTTGAATCAGTTCGTTCATCGTTTACAGATATGACATTACGCATGTATTATCATACTAAATATCCTGATACTGTAAAATGGAAGACAGAGATCATAAAATGGAAGAAGGCGAGCCGGATCATTTAGGCGATCCGGCAAGCGAGTCTATCATGTATCAACCATTGAAAACTAACGACTGGCGATCGCCTGATGGAAACACAGAAGAGTATTCGTATTGTTATATGTGTCAGTTTCCTGCCAAAGACGGTTATAGTGAACAATACAAAGCGCTGCAATCTCTGCTCGAAAATAATAAAACGGATCTAAGGCGACGATGTGTGTGGGCAGCTGCCCATTACCTACAATACATTTATCCATATACCAAGAAAACCATGACAGATGTAACTTTTTCGAACCATGTTCGTTTCCACGATATTAAACCTAAAGAAGTAGCATTAGATTTGATTCGGGATTCACGAGTAATGTATGATCAAGCTATGAGGGAGGTGATGGCGCATAATCCAGATACAGGGGAAACACATATCGTAAATGGAGATAAGTTAAAAAATATTTTATTACTTCAAGATCAAGTAAAGAAACAAGCCGAATGGTTAGCAAAATTAAAGTAGACTTTGTTTAATTTGATTCACCCAGCTGACGATATCCCGTTGATTGTTATGTTGCAAAAGAATACTGTCGAATAAAGATGTCATATTTTGTTGTACAATGATTTCAGAAATATTCTCATAATGCAACAAATTCAAGATGAATCCACACAAGTATCCAATCACATTGAATGAACGTAGATTGGTTTCTATCACACGACGGAAACGAGGTGCGAAAGTAGTAGCCATCATATGCGCAGTTTCCTCGTTGACCAGTGTCAGCAATGCAGACCAAACACCTTGCATCACACCTGTATTAGCATAATGAAGATCGAGCATAACTTCTAAATGACTCGCGTATCTGTGTACATAAAAAAGTTTGTTGGGTTGTAAACAATTAGGAAGTAAAGCAACACATGCAAATCGAGAAACAGTAGCATTAGTTCGATAAGTATGAACAATATCGAGTAAGGATTCTTCTATACGCAAGCGGCCCAATTCTCGTTGGTTGTCTTGATCTAGTCCAATGTTTCCCTGTAATCCGCACCAATATTGCATGACTTCAGGCACATTACGATATCGCGTGTATATCGGCTGGAGAAATCTGATAATCTTACTAAAAAGTACACGCGCCGGTCTTTTTCCAAACAGAGTTATGACAACTGATAATTCCAATACAGTTGCAACTACTGTCGGATCATCAATATACAATTCAAGTATCGAATGTAAATCACCGTAAAAATCTCTGCAAATACGCACGCTGACATCTGGGGTGTTTATACAGATGGTTCTCAATGAAACACAAATAGTTTGAACTATCAATGGAACATGTCTAAATTCAAATAAGGCTCGCTTATATTTGTATAAGATTCCACTATCACTGGCGATCAATAGATTCAAAAAAGCGACATCACTAGGTTCTTCTGATCGAGGAATGTGAACCAGAATCTCGTTCTTGTACGCAATGGCCATCTTCTGATTCCCCATGCTGATATCTGTCACGATTTCTCGTTGACGCTCCTTCTTCTCGTCTGAATTTGTAATCGCGGGAGACATGAAGTATCCGCATTTCGATGAAGTGATCACGAAAATCTGGGATAAGTCGTTACCGAACACGTGCAATAGTTGGCCATCAGACGAGAAACACACCTTTGTGCCCGTCACTTCATGCATTACACTCTTCCCGTCGTCTGTCAGCATCAACGTTCCCCCGTCTATAGATGCCAATGTACCGGTACAAGAGAACGCCAATGATTTCACATTAACGGACATTTTAAATTCATACGTGATCTTTTTATCTTCAATGTTCCAAATTTGAACTAATGCGCCAATAGCAGCTGCACACCGCTTTCCGTCCACACTCAAAGCCAACGCGTCGCATTTTGAAATAGACAAGGTCGTCGTGTTCGAAATGTTCCACACGACGACCTTCTCGTCATCAGCAGATGCAAGCAGGCTATCACACGAGGTGATACAACGAACACGCGTCTTATGAATCAATTCTTTTCGAAAATCAAATTGTTCGCGTACTTGAATTACATTGTCGAGCACAAGTACAGACATCGAGCCCAATCGACAAATAAAATCAACAGGTCCAGTTTCTCTCATCAATCGATCTTCCCAGATATCAACGAATTCAACTCTATCTTCTAATAGAATCACCAATTCATCTTCGATTAATACACACGATCTGACATTCCTAGCTTTAAATGATCTCCAAATATCACTATTGTGAAGCCGAAGAGCTTTTTCTTTTTGCATCGATGAATTGTGTTTATTTTTTTTGAAAAAAATAAACACCTTGTGTTTCTTAAAAGTGCTTCAATCTATTTTTAGATCGTTTGTCTATTTATAGCTCTAGAATTTGAAAAACAAGCTGTATTTCCATTCGATCGAAAAATGAAGCTCAAGATTCCTTTTTTTTTTTTTAATAAACACAATTCATCGAGACAAAGAGCGAAATGGACTCGAAACTCGCATTATTTGAATTGGCAATAGCAGTGTTAGAATCAGATCGTCATTCATTTCACAAGATAATTGAAGCTGCTGTACAATACAGGACTAAGCAAGTTGTAGGACAGCTCGAATTGCTTGATTCGGATGCACCTGTAGTACAGGAGACTGCAGGAGACTTCTTCAAACGCATAGTGGAAGGTATACTCGTTATCTGTTTCATTTGTTAACCAACTAATCGAGTTTTGATAGCATCGCCTGAATCTTCTTTACCGTTCAGTCCCTACCCCGAGGGAGAGCAGCTTACTGATGATTTACCCGTTACTTTCATTTCATTAAGTGAGTCGGAGTCAGACACGGTTGCCACTTCATCTACTCGAAGAAGCACTCGTCCGCGACATCCAGCTGTTCAGCTTGATATGAGACAATTGGATGTTTTGCATAAAATAGGCCAAGTGAATGAAAGGAAGAGGAACCAAGAAAAGAAGGATCAACGACTGCAAAAGAAGTGGAAAGCAGAAGGGATTGAGATCCTCGGTGGTAATTAACTGTATATCCGTATGAATAAAGAACAGGAAGAGTGTGAAATGCTGGACTTATTAGCAATTGATCGCTTCTCTTCTTCTGTTTTATTTTTTTATATTGTTCAATTATTTCTGAATCATGCCACTATCACTCCTTTAATAATATCAGCTTATTTTTTAGGTGCAATATTTTCAACTAAACTATGGGAATATAATCTGATCAGAGGTCGTCCGAAGGTATGGATTCTTGCAAGTGCGATTCTGCCTACTACCTTGTTCTGTTGTCTCGCTCTATCAAAAACCAGAGATGTGTCTGCGTGGGCAATCGTCTGCTTCATCTGCGGATGTCTAAAACTAGAGATCCCTTGTTCTGTGATCATGTTTAGTAAGGGTGTAAATTTCGCTATCCAACCGTGCATGTTCGTAATGGACTCATGCGCCTATCTAGTAATCATCCAGTTGATGACCTTTCCAGGTGCAGCAGCTTACTTATTTTCAGCTGCATTTCTGCTTCAAACTGGACTCTGTATTCATCACGTACTACGAATCGATTTAATTCCAGCAATCCCCGTGTTCTTACCACAGCCAAGAGAACTCGATCCTTTATTCACGTCAATCAAAGGTTTGGTGGAGTTTAACTCGTTTGCTCAATACTCGATCCTCACGTACTCCGTAGTGTTCATTTTCGAACGGAGTGGGTACGCGATTGCTCTCTACGCGTTTCTGGGAGGAGCTGCAGTGACTTTACTCGGATACAATCAAATTAGAACCGAAAAAGTGGCCGTATATCTTGGTTATTCTGCTAGTGCATATTTCCTATGCGCGATTCTGTCTTGCATATTATTTGCTTCAAGGGCATCTTTTGTTTATCACGAACTCATCCTCGCGTTTGCTGTCCTGGTTTCTGCAATCACAACCAATTATCCCGTACTATTACTTAACGAATTGAAGATTGGCATCCACACTCAAACCAGCGAACATCTGCAGATACAATTCGTTTCGAGAACTGTGGCTATGATTGTCACATGGACCATGTTATCCGTGCAATTTATCGCTCCGTATATAATAATTTCCTTTTCTCTTCTTTCTGTTGTAAGTCATTATCAAGATTCGTATTTACTGAAATTGAATTCACAAAAATAAATCAATCATTTTTCATCGATACAATGGAAGAAAAAAAGAATAAACAAGGAAACATAAAATTCAATGAAGACGCATGGAATAAAGTCTTTGACTTTTTACTCACAGGCGACTACAGAGAAGCAGAAAAAATCACTCCCGAATATTCAAACATAGCTTTATCTGCAAATTTTGAACCGTTGTTTAATAATTACATTGTGAATACGGTTCTGAGTGGAGTGATCTCTCGAGGCTTAATTACAAATGAAGATTGGTCGATCTTTCTTATCGAGGGCATTTGTGATCCCCGACTTTTTATTATTGTATCTCATTTTGCCTATAAACAAATTCATTAGGTGTTTATTTTGTTGAAAAAAAATAAACACTGTTCATTCTTACAATGGAAAAAAATAATAAGGAGGTGAGTCAAACGAAGTTGAGACAAATATGCACACTCATTGATGAAGACAAATGCGAAGAAGCCAAAAGATTAATTCCCGATTGTCGACTTCCTCTTGTCATCACACATTATTTCGTTCTCTTTGGCAGTGACATAAGCAACTGTCCTCTGTTACATTTTGCAATCATTAGATATAGTTGCGATATTATCGAGTATCTCTTGGACAGAGGAGCGAATATTGAACTCAGGGGTATGGACGGCCATACTCCTTTACTTACTGCTGCCAATTACGGGAAAGAAGAGTGCTGCGAACTATTGCTGAATAGAGGAGCGAATATCGAAGCACGTAGTAACGAAGGGTGGACTCCTCTACTTGTCGCTTCTCATCGTAAGGATGAAACTATGTGCAGACTTTTTCTGAGAAAAAAGGCCAATATTAATGCACAGGATGAGAATGGCTATACTTCTTTACATCATGGTATTTATCGTTATAATACTCCGATTGTAAAACTACTACTTTCAGAAGGTGCACGACTTGAAAAGGATCGGGATGGAAGGACTCCTCTCGACTATGCAGACAGAGTGGATCAATATACCGTCTCATTACTCGAAAATCATATCGTCACAACAAATCTGAGTGGAGTGATTGCCAGAGGACTGACTGACGGATTCGCTTTCTCTGATTTTCTGGTCAAGGGCATTTGCGATGCTCGACTTTTTTTAATTGTCACAAGTTTTGCCTATCATTAAATTCATAATTCATTGATACAAATGGAAAAAAAGAGAAAGACAGAGAATGATGAGAAGTTACAGGAGATCCATAATCTCCGTCAAACAGGGAAATTTGAAGAAATAAAGACATTAATTCGTCCCGAGCATCTACATCTTCCTGCTATCGCTACGCTTCTGTTCAGTTATGCGATCATAAAGAGAGATTGTAGCATTATTGAGTACCTCTTAGACAGAGGAAATATTAATGTACAAGATGGCGACGGCTGGACTATTTTACATCATTCAGTTTATCTTGATCAAATGGATTTTGTCAAGTTATTGCTTTCAAAAGACGCTCGATTCGATATAAAAGAAGAAAACGGACAAACCTCTCTCGATTTGGCTAAACAGAAAAACAATTCTGAAATCGTCTCATTACTCGAAAATCATTCAATGACAACAAATCTGAGTGGAGTGATTGCCAGAGGACTGACTGACGGATTCGCTTTCTCTGATTTTCTGGTCAAAGGCATTTGTGATTGTCGATTGTTTATTATCGTCGCAAAATTTGCATATCAATAATAAAAATCACAATTCATTCTGACAAATGAGTAAAGAACAAACAGACAAATGTCTATCAGACCTGGGAGCAGATGTAAGCTACGATAGAAATCCTCTTCTTCATGTTGTAATAAAAGAAGGCAAAGAGGACAAAGAGTATGTCGAATTAATACTTAATAGAGGAGCCGACATCGAAGCGCTTGACAAAGTAAGACTATTCCTTTTTCTTAATCATTTTAGATCCTCATCTTTTTTTTCATAGAATGATCGGACACCTTTGATGCGTGCTGTTGCATACGGACAAGAGGAAATATGTAACCTATTGTTGAACAGAGGAGCAAATGTCGACACATGCAATCGTCATGGTACGACTGCTTTACATTGCGCTGTTTGGCGTGGTTCTATCCAGATAGTCAAACGTTTATTATCAGCCGGTGCTCGATTCGACTATTATTCTCTTAATCATGCAAGGATCGCTAGCCAAAGAGAAATTGTATCATTACTCAGGAATCACATGATCACTGAAACGCTAAGTGGAGTGATTTCAAGAGGTTTAATCACAAACACCGATTTCTCGCAATTTTTGATTGAGGGGATTTCTGATTGCAGACTTTTTTTAATTGTCGCAAAATTTGCATATAATTAAATAAATCATTCATAATTCATTCTACCGATGAAAAGAAAAAGTCCAGAATTGAGTATAAGGAAGTTAACAAATATATTTCAACTCGTTTACGAAAAGAAATACCAAGAAGCTATCGATCTGATCCCTCTGCACTCTCGACATCTTCCCTTGTGTCTCAAAGAACCTCCCGATACTTCTTATTATAGTACGTGGCCCCTTTTACATTATGCAGCTATGAAAGGAGGATACGATCTTCTCGAATATCTCTTAGATGGAGGAGCGGACATCGAATTGAAAAGAGAAAGGTCTACTCATACTCCATTAATCGAATCAGTCATAGAGGGTCACGAACACTGTTGTGAATTACTGCTCGATCGAGGGGCGAACATCGAAGTACGTGATTACTCAAGACGCACTCCTTTAATCATTGCTATTGATCACGAAAACGAACAAATGTGTAAATTATTGGTGAGGAGGGGAGCAGATATTAATGCGCGTACTGACGATAATTGGACTCCGTTGCATGGCATTGTTATTTGGAATAATGTTTCTATTGCAAACTTGTTACTATCAAACGGTGCACGGACGGATATAAGGAGTTATTACAACAAGACTCCTCTCGACTATGCAAAGGATCAAGTACGCAACAATAGATCGGATCTTGTCCAGTTATTCGAGGATCACTCTGTAACTATCAATCTAAGTGGAGCGATTTCCAGAGGTTTAATCAAGGAATCTCTCTTTTCGGGATTTCTTGTTTTTAGTCAAATTAACGATCCTCGACTTTTGTTAATTGTAGCCAGTTTTGCATATAATAAATAAACACATTTCATTCTACAAAGGGTTTATTTGAGGTTTATTTTTCTCAAAAATAAACCTCAATGAAAAGAAAACACGAACCAGAAAAAGTGGACATTTTGAATGAAGATGAATTAAAAAAAGTGTTTGATCTCATCTACAGACATAGATATAAAGAGGCGAAAGAACTCATTCTTCCCGAAACTCTACATCTTCCACTCGCGCTCAAAGATCCACCTGGAACTCTTTATTGGGGCGATTGTCCTTTGTTACATTATGCAGTGATGTATGGAGACGGTGATTTTATTGACTATCTCTTACGCGGAGCTGATATCAACCTCAGACAACAAAAGTACGGGTACACTCCACTTTACGCTGCAGCCTCAAGAGGAAATCAAAAGTGCTGCGAGTTCTTACTTAACCGAGGAGCGAAGATCAATTTGCGTGCTAAATGGGGGAAAACTCCTATATGGATTGCCTTGACGAACGGACACGAAAGTACATTAAGGTTTTTGCTAGACAGAGGAGCAGATATTAACGTGCAAGATACAATGGGATGGACTCCTCTGCACACTGCGGTTACATTATCCAGTATTTCGATCGTTCAATTGTTATTGTTGTCAGGTGCACGTCTTGTGAAAAACCGGGATGGACAAACTCCTTTGGACTTTGCAAATATGTATCCTTTGACAGAGATGGCAATGGTACTCGAGAATCATTTAGTAACTGTAAACCTGAGTGGAGTGATTGCCAGAGGTTTATCTGATGGATTCGAATTCTCAGATTTCCTTGTAAAGGGGGTTTGTGATGCCCGACTTTTTATTATTATCGCAAATTTTGCATATAATTAAATTCATAATTCATTCTACTATTTCTTCTTTTTTCATTTAATCAATGAACAAGATTGTATCTATAATCATTTTATGCTTGTGTACGGGATGCTTCGTGTTGACTGATGCCACCTTCAAATTGATCAAAGGAGCGATTTGGAGAATCAATGATCTCTTAGGAATCCCACGTGGCGTCCTGGAACAGATTAATTATATTGTTTTGATCATATCTTTGTTCTCTCTGTGCTGCTTGTGCTTGGGATACTTCATATTAATAAGCAAGATTGCACCAATAATAAGAGAAGGCTTTGCTTCCAGTAACCAGTTTTTCAATGCAATAAGAGAAAGTATACACGTCGAGCCTAATCCTGTTCCAGAACAAGCGGGACCGCGAAGATCAGGGCGCGTACGAGTACAGGCTGCCTTTAATCATCGATCTTAATAAACGAGATCCGTTCCTTTTTTTCTCTCAAAATAAAACTAAATCTGTTTTTTTTAATCATAATTCATTGTACCAAGGATTCGTTTTTTTTCTTCAATCTCAATGAAAAGAAAGAGAGCAGAAAAGAGAATGCAAGTGAGTCAAAATAAATTAATGACCATTTGTAGGTTGATTGGAGAGAATAAAGAAGGAGAAGCCAGGAAGCTCATTCCTCCTCGGTCTCGACACCTCCTTCTCATGATGGACAATCCTGATGGAATTCGCTGGTACGGTCATCTGCCACTACTAAACTTCGCAGCAATGAAAGGATGTCGTACTATTATCGAGTATCTCTTGGACGGAGGAGCGGATATCAAATGGACAAATCCTCAGAACGGGCTGACGTCTCTTCATCTTGCAGCCTATTATGGTCACGAACAATGTTGTAAATTGCTACTTGACCGGGGAGCGAATATCGAAGAGCGTGATTACGGAGGATCGACTTCTCTAAAACACGCTTCTACCAATGGGATGGTTAACGTGTGTAAGCTATTATTGAAAAAAGGAGCAAACATCGATGCGCGTCATACTGATAGTTGGACTGCGTTACACTGTGCTGCTTTCAATGACGATGTCTCGTTGACCAAATTACTACTGTCAGAAGGTGCGCGCATTGATCTGGTATCCAGCTCGATAGGACAGACTCCTCTCGGTGTGGCCAAAAAAAGTGGTTCAACAAATGTAGTATCGCTGATTGAGAATCATATTGTAATGATAAATCTGAGTGGAGTGATTTCAAGAGGCTTAATTAAGACGTCTACATTTTCAGATTTTCTCATTCACAAAGTCGACGATCCCCGACTTTTTATTATTATCGCAAATTTTGCATATCAATAATAAAAATCACAATTCATTCTCGCGTTTTATTGATTGTTTTTTTCTCGAAAAAACACCAATCAATCAAATACAATGAAAAGGAAAAAAGTATCATTAGGCAAGAAGAAATTGGAAAAGATCTTTAAGCTCATTCTCAGTCGCGACTTCGAGGAGGCCAAGAATCGCATCCCCGCAAATGTTCGACACTATCCTCTCGCAATCAAAAACGCTGACGGATTCAGTAGTTTGGATAATTGTCCTTTGTTACATTATGCAGCTAGATACGACGGTTGTGATATTGTAAAGTATCTCTTAGATGGAGGAGCAGATATCGAACTCAAAGGAGGACAGGGCGATACTCCTCTTATTACCGCTGCGCGTTGTGGCGATAAAAAGTGTTGCAAACTGCTGCTCGACCGAGGAGCGAATATTAACGCAAGGCCTGCTACAAACACTTCTCCTCTGATTGCTGCTTCTTGTCACGGACACGTTGATATTTGCAGATTATTGGTGGAAAGAGGAGCAGACATTGACGCGTGTGTTAATGATGGCACAACTTCTTTGCATTTTGCTGTTTGGTACGATCGTTATTCAATTATAATGTGTTTGTTATCAGCAGGTGCCCAAATGACTAAAGATCAAGAGGGAGTTACTCCTTTAGAAATGGCAAAAAAACGCAAGAATGGACATTCGGTATGGTTACTCGAGAATTATTCAGTGAGTGTGAATCTGAGTGGAGTGATCTCTAGAGGCTTGCATCAATCCAATCCCTTTTCTGATTTTCTTGTTTTTGATCAGATTTGTGATGCTCGACTTTTTATTATCGTCGCAAATTTTGCATATAATTAAATTCATTAGGTGTTTATTTTTTGAACAAAATAAACACTGTTCATAGTACCAATGGCAAAAAAAGGATTGAGTGAACAGGAATTGAGAAAAATATGTGCACTTATCCACGAAAATAAATATGAAGAAGCCAAATCCTTAATTCCTGTGCAGTATCGACATCTTCCTCTCATCGTCGAACAGCCTTTTGCTGTCTTTGGGTTTCTCGGTAGAGACCAGTTCGGCCAATGGCCTTTGTTGCATTTCGCGATATCCGAGGATGCCTGTGAAATGATAGAGTTTCTCTTGGATGGAGGAACAAACATTGAAATCAGAAATGTACGGTACAGTCATACTCCTCTACTTACTGCTGTCGATTTGGGAAAGGAGGAGTGTTGCGAACTATTATTGGATCGAGGAGCAAGTATAGAAGCACGCTGTTCCGGAGGGTGGACTCCTCTGATCCTTGCTGCTTATCACGGAGATGAGAATATGTGCAAACTTTTGTTAAACAGAAAAGCAGATATCAACGCACGGGATATAGACGGTCGATCTGTTTTACGCCATGCTACTCATTTCCCAAAGATGCCGGTAATCAAACTGTTGCTAGCGGAAGGTGCACATATCGATAAAGACAACTACGACACCAGTCCTATCGATGCTGTAAAACGCGATCCTCATGCTAAACAATTCATCCCGTTGTTTGAAAATCAAATCGTGACTTTGAATCTGAGTGGAGTGATTTCAAGAAGCTTGATTGTTCATTCTCTCTTTTCTGATTTTCTTATTCATAAAATTGACGATCCTCGACTTTTTATAATTGTATCTCATTTTGCTTTCCAAAAATAAACCATAATTCATTCTACCGATGAAAAGAAAACTTGAGTCAAAAAATGTTATATTAAGTGAAGAGGAGCTAAAGAAAATATTTACTCTCGTTTATAGAGGCAGATTCAGAGAAGCCAAGGAACTTATTCCTGTTGAGTATCGGCATCTTCCTCTCGAGATTCAAGACCCAGAGGGAGCTTATCGGTGGGGTGATGTTCCATTATTGCATTATGCGGCTATGAACTGGAGTGACGACATTATCAACTATCTCCTAGACGGAGGAGCCGACGTTGATCTCAAACAATTAAAGTATGAGTATACTCCACTTTATGCTGCAGCCTCCCGAGGTTGGAACAAATGCTGCGAATTACTGCTCGACCGAGGAGCAAATGTTAATCATCGTTCCAAATGGGGACAGACTCCTTTATCTGTTGCTGCTCGCAATAATCACGAGATCACGTGTAAGTTACTAATAAGCAGAGGAGCGAACATCAATACACAAGAATTCGGCGGAGAGACTCCTTTACACAAGGTTATTAATCGTAACCAATCTCCAATCGTAAAGTTACTGCTTTCAGAAGGTGCACGAATTGACATTAAGGATTTCAAAGGAACCACTTCCCTCGACTTGGCAAAAGCCTATCACTTCATGCGTATCGTCTCATTACTTGAGAATCATTCGGTGACTTTGAATCTGAGTGGAGTGATTTCAAGAAGCTTGATTGTTCATTCTCTCTTTTCTGATTTTCTTATTCATAAAATTGACGATCCTCGACTCTTTATTATTATTTCAAATTTTGCATATCAATAAAAATATCCGTGTTGTTTGAGATAATCATCAATAGGTGTAGGTTTCCACCCCTCTAGAGGACGATCAGGCATGGTCCAAACATCCAATTGGGACCTTTTAGTCGCCCAGGGAGGAAGGAGATCGACCACGTCCTGTGGATCCTTCTTCAAGTGAATAGCCATGTGAAAATGAATCAGTTGATACTTGCAAACGAGAAAATCGTTCACAGGAGGATGGTCTGCAATCCACTCGATTACATCCCACAAGTTCCTCGATTTGATCGGCCATTCTTTGTCGATTAACTTGCTCGTCTTGTCGTCCACTCTTGCCGCAAAAGCTAAAGGGAGATAAGAAACTCTTCCTTCAAAATCACAGGTTACTCTCTCTCTGTAACTGGTTTTCAACCTCCTGGCAGCGTAAATATCAACCAATGATAGACAACCTTGATCAAGACAAGAATTGGGATCGATCTTCATTTCTTCGAAATTGAAATGGAAAGACCATCCTGGTCGATTCATGAATCTCTCAAAAATTTCCATTTTAATAATTATTTAAAAATTTGAACATATGTTTTTTTTTTACCAGGGCTCAGCTAGACGGAAATCTTCTGGTCGCTTATTGGTGGCCAGAGTCATGATCAATTTCAGATTCTTCTTGGATTTGATCCATTCGATCATTTCAATGTTTTCTGTATTAGTGAGTTGCATGACAAACTCTATGATCCAAACCACATCATCTTCTCCGAGAACACATTTATCAAGGATACCTTTCATCACCTTGTTGTCGACCTGTTTTCGTGCCATGAGTACCAATAAGATGTCAGACTCTGATTCAGGCACGCATAGATCGCCGAGATAGAAATCCGTGCGCGTACTCAACATGATGAACTCTTTGAATGGACCCACGAAGAAAGGCGTTCTATTACCCCGTTCAATGAAGTATCGAGTCTGCACGAACAGTACTACTTGCTTTTCCTCGTCTGGAAGACCACGATGATTCAACGCTTTGCTAATTATGGTTTCGGTATCAGCGTAATCGGAACATCCAATCTCCTTGAGAGCAGCTTGGAATATTTCGTTGGTTAATGGATTTGTCCGGATCATCGTCTCGAATGGACCACCAAGTGTGACTACAGCAAAGACACTGGCATGAGCTCTCGCCATTGCAATAAAGTCACTACGATCCAATTGAGAACCGTTGTTGATAATATGTTTGTAGATAGCAGGAACAAGTGTATGAATGACGTTGTTCTTTTTAGAGACGATCAAAGGTCCAGTTAGACTTTCAAAGCCCATTTTATCGATCATATATGCTCTATCCATCTTTGCTTTTTTTTCTATTTGCTCCATTGATCTCAACTGTCTCTTCATTGAGGCTTATTTTAGGTTTATTTTTCTCAAAAATAAACCCTTGGGGAAAAAAATAAACCTTTGTCGGAATGAATAATGATTCTTTTTATTATCTATTTTCTGTTCGTATTTTTTTTTCTTGATTGCAGATTTTTAATAAAAAGCGAATTTGGCGATAATAATAAACAATCGAGGATCATAAACACCATTAATAAGAAAAGAAGTAAAAGCAGATTCAAGAGTCAGGCATCGTGAAATCACTCCACTTAAGTTCCTCGTTATCGTGCAATCATTGAGTAATGAGATTATAATTGAATTTCGGCTTCGTGCAATGCTTAACGTAGTATGTCCAAACTGTGCACCTTTTGCCAATAACAACTTAACCATTGGAATATTATTCCAATACACAGCATGACGTAAAGCAGTCCAACCATCGCGACCACGTTTATTTATTTTTGGTTCTCTTTCTAGTAAAAGTTCGCATATATCATTGCATTTATAATCAGCAGAAATTATTAAAGGAGTGTCCTTAAATCTATCAATCGTGTCTACGTTCGCTCCATAATCCAATAACAATTTACAACACTGTTCGTTGCCTAGCTCAATTGCAATATGCAGAGGAGTCTGTCCGTTCTCTTTTATTTCGGTATCTGCTCCTAAATCCAAGAGGCATTCGATAATCTCAGGATCTTCTGTCTTAACTGCGCGCGTTAATAATGGTAGATCGATGATCAACTCGAATAAGAGTTTCAACTTCTCTTCACTCAATTTGATTCTTTTCTCTGCTTGTTCTGTTTCCTCTCCTTTCTTTCTTTTACTCATTGTATTTATTGTGGTTTATTTTTTACAACAAAATAAACACGTGAGGATGAATTGTGATCTGTCTACTCTCCTTTTTTTTCCTTTGTATTATATTTTCTTGGTTGCACGATAAACTTTAGGCCATTTTTATCATGCAACCAAGAAAATGACCTACTTTTTATCATGCAACCAAGAAAAAGAAAATGAATACAAAAGAGGAAAGAAGAGAATTTTTGTTTCACAATTCATCCCGAGAGAGTTTATTTTTTGTAAAAAATAAACTTCAATGGAAACAGAAGAAGTTCAGTTTTTGTACAGTGTCAAACTGAAACAAAAAAACCCAAGTGCAGTTTATTATCAAGTGAGAGATGAAGAAGAAGAGTCAGAGGTTGAGTATTTGTACACTCGACAATTTTTCGAGCCCGAAGAAGAAGAAGCAAGTGTGCCTGAGTCCGAAGACGTTCCACCTTCGATTGTGTACGAAACTCCAGAGCCTAGCGCTCAACAAGAAAACGAAGAAATGATCGAGCTCAGCGTTCAACAAGAAGATGTAGCAGATCCCATTGTGTTTGACATTCCAGAGGTTAAGGTTCGACAAGAAGAAGATATAGCAGATCCTATTGTGCCTGAAACTCCAGAAGTCGATCTCAAGGAAGAAGCTCTTCCAATCGTATCTGAAACTCCGGAACTCATTGTAACTCAAGAAGAAGATGTAGCAGATCCCATTGTGGTTGAAACTCCAGAGCCTCGAAGATCAGATCGCAAACGAAAACAGACGGACTTTCTTGTAGCACAAAAACAATACAAAATCTAATTTGTCGTGCAGCGGTTTATTTTTGAGACAATATATAATAAAAAGAGAAAAAAAAAATCATAATTCATAGTGCAAGATGGCGCGAATGAAACAAACTGCAATAAAGAGTATTGGAGGTAAAGCTCCGCGAAAGAATTTGATGCCCAAACATGCACCAACTAAAGGAGTCAAGCCTCACAGATACAGACCTGGAACCGTTGCTTTGAGAGAGATTCGTCGTTATCAAAAATCAACCGATTTGTTGTTGAAAAAGCTCCCCTTTCAACGATTAGTACGAGAGATTGCTCAAGCGGCAAATCGAGAATATCGTTTCCGAAGCACGGCCCTCTTGGCTATCCAGGAAGCAGCCGAAGCTTATCTGGTTGGCCTCTTTGAAGATACCAATATGTGTGCAATTCATGCCAAGAGAACTACCATTTTCCCAAAGGATCTTCAATTGGCTAGAAGAATTCGAGGAGAAAGAACTTAAAATTTCAAAGGGTTTATTTTTTGAGAAAAAATAAACCTCAAAATAAACCTCAAAAATAAAACATTCATAATTCATTCTCCTTTTTTTTGTTAAAATGAAAAGAAAACACGAGCAAGAAGAAAAAAAGATAAATACAGAAGATGCGTATCCTGACAGAGAAGCAGTATTACACTTTGCGGCAACAACGGGAAAACATCGTCTCCTCGATTACCTTTTATTACAAGGCGTCGACATCGAGACGCCTTGTCCACGGGGAGATACTCCTCTTCTTGCCGCTCTTCGTTGTGATCAACAAGAATGCTGCGTTGTGTTGATTAATCGAGGAGCGGACATCGAAGCGCGTACTCGAACGAAAAAGACTCCTCTGATAATTGCTTCTCGCCGTGGGAATGAACGTATATGTCAAATCTTAATCGACAAAGGAGCAGATGTAAACGCATATGATGATCAAAGAGACACTTCTCTAATCGCTGCTTCTTACAATAAGCGTAATGGTGTGTGTAAATTGCTGATAAGAAACGGAGCAGACATTAATGCGCATAATGATAATAGATGGACTGCTTTGCATTACGCTGTCCGCGATGATAATATTTCAATTGTGAAGTATTTATTGTCAAGTGCACGAGTAGATATGACCGACCGGGATGGAAAGACTCCTCTCTCCATTGCAAAAATGTATAACTACAAAAACATGATATCGTTGCTCGAGAATCACATTATCACCGAAACACTGAGTGGAGTGATTTCGAGGGGATTGGATGATGGATTCAAATTCACGGATTTTCTGATTAAAGAGATTTACGATCCTCGACTGTTTTTATTTGTTGCTCACTTTGCATTAAAAAGAGAAGTCTAATGTTTTTTACAAACAGTCTTTACATCCACACCATGAAATTTGTTGACTCTCAAGCACCAGGCATCAAAGCTTTCCTTATTCACAGTCTCGCATGAGGCAAAAGGTGAGTTAAAGAGGTAAACCTCACCAGAGACTGGGCTATGACGTGCTGCGCATCTATTCTTTGAATTAACCCATGTTGTTTTACCATCAGTAGTCACTTCAAATTGTTCTTGTCGGCTCATCAGAATGAACTATGAAACGAAATCTAGACTCTTTTTCCCTTTGATTGGGTTTTTCTTGGTTGCATGATAAATTTAGGCCATTTTTATCATGCAACCAAGAAAAAAATACTATAAATAAATTGTTTATTGTTTTTTTATTCACAATTCATTCTGACGTAAAAAAAAAACATCGATGAGCAAGCGAAAGAAAGAAGAAGAAAAAGTATTACCAGTCAATTATAAACTGGTTAAATACGAAGGCGATACAGTCACTGAAATCAAAGACGTGTTATGTCCGCAGACTTATTGTGCTGTTTGTCATATCATTATGAATGTAGAATGGATGCCTGACTGCAATCACGTGGTTTGTTCAAATTGTACTAAAGACGAGTGTCCGGTTTGTAATTCAACGAATCAAGATGATCCGATCACGATAATGGCGTGTGTGACATCGTCACCTTATGTCAGAGCGATTTGGGAGTTGATCAAAGCCTGTCATATGGATGAAACTCCATTCAATCTTTGTTTCTGGTCATGTACCGCGACTGACATCTGTGCGTTTATGCAAATAGTGGATGGGATCAGAGAACACAAATTAGGATATGATGAATCGATGCGCGATGGTTTCCCTGCTCGAGTTGGCGCGGTGAAAATTTCACTTGAGCGCTCCCCGTTGAAGAAAGAGGAACGAGAAGCAGTGATGGCTTTCGATATTGATAACGAATACCAGGAATACTTCCTTGTCGCCAAATGTAGCCAAGATGAGATAATTCAAAACATTTGGAAGATCCGAGACGAAGCAGCTGAAGAAGATTATGTAGTAATTGCTAATGATAGTAAATTGAGTCCTTTGTAGATGTTTTTTTTTTAATTGAAACCTTTGTAGGTGTTTTATACTTAATAAATTTTCTCGTCAGAAAAATATATAAAAGAAAAATAATCACATTTCATCAGTTTTATAAGCAAACAAACATCATGCAGATTACAAAAAAACAGCTTTCGAGAATTAGAACGTGGCAGCAAGTCAGTAAAGTGATTACAGGGATATCAGAAGCCGAGACTTTGGTGAATTTCGCAAGTACGAAAGGATTGACGATTCTTAATCAAGGTTTCCTTGATTTTTGTTCGCTCGGAGAGTTAACGAAACAACGCGACTTAGTGACAAATACCATCACTTCGTTGAAATCCGAGACCTTTGTGTGTATTCTGCATTGGTGTATTGTGAACATTGGGAACAATTTAGAGAAAGTCTTATTGGCTGGTGCATTCGAACCCAGTGTTGTGTTGTCTATGGCACTATTGTACCGGAAACTGTGTTTTTCTACAGAGCCCAATATTGAAGCTTCGATGATTGAAATCATGAAGTCGCGACAATTTCGTTGTGGAGAATACGAGTTGCTTAAACAAATGATACGTCAAATTAAATGTACCACCGAACGCAATCAGCGTTATGCTGGTATATTGCTTGGATTTATTTACGAAGCGTTTGCGTTTGTTTGCGAAGAATACAAGTTATCATTGGTCGTTCGCGATTGATTTTTAATAAAAATCAATCGTTTGCGATTGATAATAGTACATACGAATACTTTCGATTATTTCTTCTTAATAAAAGTACAATTGCCTGAAACAAAGGGAATAGAGTACAACTCACTTTGATGGTCATCGGGATATAGTCCAATAATAGAAAAGTCAAACAGAGGAGTAGAACTGGTGCAGGCGAGTAGTAGAAGAAAGCGATGATTCCAATGGCTGCGGCAAATGGAGAATGCATAAAAAAAAAGAAAGACGCTCCCAAGCACGCAGCAAATTGTCCAACGATGAAATCAAGAGTTACGTAGTCTCGTCTGCAGATGGGACACTTGTTATCCCGAATTAGATGAAAGCATGGAATACAAATGTATCCATCAGTACACTCACAAGGCAGAATGGTTGGATTATCGGACAGACAAACACAGCAATTTATTTTTGACATTTGATGTACACGAAAATGAAAAATAAACAAGCTACAAAAACGCATACGAATGTCAGAGAAATTACAACTGTATTGTACGGATCCGGAAGTTTATCGCAAGGCAGGTCGAATATACTGGCAGAAGTACAAGGCGATCCTGGGTATTGAGTGGTTTGACCAGCGGGACATTGCCTGCAGACGACGGTATCATTCGAAGTGGTGGTGAAGCCGATGTTACAAGGATTACATCCACTGGCTCCAGGATCAATCGAGTAGTAGCCTGGGGGACAATACAGACATGACGTGCCTGGAAAAGGTGAGAACATGCCGATATCGCACTCTTCGCAGACTCCTAAACGAATAGCAGTTCCAGCTGGACAAGGATTACAGGTTCCATTTGTTGTCACGTGTCCGGCTGGACAAGGATTGCATTCTGTGGTCCCCACGGATCGATATCCAGGAGGACAAGTGGAGCAGATTGTCAATCCTTCTTGTCGTGCCACTTGTCCAGGCGGACAAGCACTACATTGCTCGAGTGCAGAAGATGGCCCATGTGTGCCCACCGGACAAGGAAGACAATTTCCTCGGGCGGCGAATGTGCCCGGTCCACATGGATTGCATGTAGGCTCGTTGCCATTGCTTACATATCCGCTTTCGCACGACACACATTGTCCGTCGTTCGAAATGGAATTAAAGGGACAGGCGGTTGTTAAAATGAGTAAAAAGAAGATAAACATATTCTCTTTTATTTGCTTTTCTGATTTCATACAGATTATTTTCAAATATTTCGAAGGTGTCGAAACATTGTTCCTGTATTGGATTTTGAGAGCAGCTTGCCGATACCATAAACCGCGCCAATGGCGACTATGCCCATCATTACAATACCGATAATGGTCAATGCGTAGAAACCAGTAGCTAGACAAGTAAACGAATTGCAATCGGTATCTACAGTAACTACTGCGACGGTGGGTGCGTTATTCGCAACTGTGAACACTTCTGTGTGGATCAAAGGCTGCGAACGAGCTTGAGTGGTGATTTGAAGGTGATGCATGAACAGATCAGTGTACCCGGTGGTGTTGACTAACAGTTTGAATAAATTGGCATTCAATTTGATGATTCCTGTGACTGTAAAAGTCAGTGTGCTGTTAAAGTAGACGACGAATGAATTAGAATGCGGAGTTGCGACAGCTGGAGCTGCGATCGAGAACACGATTCCTGTCTTATTGGAAAGTTGATAAGCCATATCGATTTCATGAGCAATCAAATCGTCATAATCTTCGATGACTCCGTATCCACTACCCGATTCAGCAGTGATGACAGGGAAGGCAGCCGTAGGTGAGCCTGGGATATCAAAATACAATTCACTGCTGATCAATCTGTATTCGATTTCTGAAGGTTTGGCATTGAAAGGAATGCAAGTGAAATGGAACAACGAAGAATGAAGTTGAGTGGTTTCAATTGAACAAGATTGCAAGTGGATAATATCAGTGAGGAACTCGAACACGTTGCCATGAGAAGTGAAATTGGTGAGAGATACTGGGTGTGAAAAAGCCATTACAAACCCCTTGATCCTTCCTTTTCGATCGTGATTGGAAAACATGCGCATAGTTGTCGTGTCTTCAGCCAATTCTAATTGAGCAACGGGAATGTCAGTGGCTGAACGGACGACTGCTGATGCTAAACCTGTTGCTATATCGCATACGTTCGTATAATTGACAAAACTAAAAAAATGTTCACCAGTCAGTGCAGAAGCACAATAGAAATGTGTGGTCGAGCTTTTGTATGGCACGAGACCTCCCCCGGTACACAGAGTAGTGTTCACATTTCCCTCCCCGTCTGCATACGTGAACCAGCTGTTGGGAATCAAGGTGAGATCGGAACCATTGCAATGCTTGACCGGTCGCGTGAAATACAAGCCTGCATATCCTCCTCGTCGATGTAAGCTGTAGGCACTGGCAAGATGTTTCAAGTTGCAAGTGATATCAAACGAGGTCACTCTGGTTGAGTTAATGTGAAGAAGGACGACTTGATGAGGCAACTCTGTGTAAGTGATTCGTATTGTAGAGACATCAATAGGATAATAATGCGTCTTGATCTTGTAGGTTGAGAGTGTGTCGGTGACAGTGGCTGCATCAGTAGGCACTCGTTTTTGAATCTCGGTCTCACCATTGTAGAGCCTGAATGCAGTCGACACGAAATAATGAGTCGAAGTACCAGTCACATTCCATCGTCCGTCAACGTTAATGAAAATTTCAAGAGGTGGATGATTGGCGACTTCTCCGATTGGTCGTGCTTTTGCTTCACACGTGACTACCTGAGTGTTCCCCAAATGAGCCAAACAAAGCAGAGCAAAAAAAAGTAGCATTGTGGTTTATTTTTTCTCAAAAAAATAAACCCTCGTAAAAATTAGAGACAAAAATTACATATGGAACTAGCTCAATCAGTCTGTCGTTTGTATAAAAAGTTTCATTTTGACGAAGAACTAGGTGATTGCGATTCAGGATGCATGTTCGAGCGAGATGGAGTAGTATGTTATTGCAAACTACACAATCGTTTCATCAATGCGGATGTTCATACTGCTGAATGTTCGTCGTCGTGTTCGTTCGTTCGTATCGATAGAGGATTGAATGTGTGTATTTTGAGTGGACGAACGTACGATTACGAGCTTAGCGATGAAGGACGTCACAAATACGAAGCATGTACAGGGATAGAAAATATGAATTGTGTTAGAAATGCAGAAGAGAAAAAGATTAAACGAACTCGATTCTATGCTGAAGCATCAGGGGCCGACAATGAACGATTGAAATTGATACGAGATCGTTTGTTCCAAGTGGCGACTTTGGTGATCGATTCGATTTCGACATCTATTCCTGCAGATGTGCGATATGACATGACTCACGCGGCTTGTCAATCATATTGTCTAGCTCGATCTCGTGCATTATTCACCATCCGTTTTCCTTTCAAGACCTTTGTTGCCGTGTTTTTGGTAGTTTGTTTAAGACAGCCACTAAGGATAAAAGGTGCAATCTCGTGGAACGTAGTGTATCCAGATCAATTTAAGCATGCGACTCATTGGGCCAACATAATCCAAGAAGGACGAACTCGTTCAATAACCACGAAAGAGCTCTTGTTGCGAAACATGGCACGCTCTCGTCCAGAAATTGTGAGTTTGAGTCAATATAATCCATTTATAATTCCAGTTATGGCGATTCAATGGGATGACATTCTTACAATAAAATTTTAGATTTTGAAATTATGTTATTAACTAATATTAGAGATTTTAAATGAGTGTAGTAGAGCATATTGCACAAGTTCCTCAGTCGGATGATGAAGATGGTTCTCTAGACAAGGAACCGAAACGAGGACATGGATCAAAGAGTTTGACGATACTTCAAGCAATTAATTGCGCGGCAATGTTTGGAGGAGGAATCGCAATGGTCGTTCTTTCAGAACAAGAAGCATCAAAAGATCCACCTCAAGGTGAGGCGCCTTTGACTTGGATTGTTTCTGGGAGAGTGGTCTATTCGAAGAATTTGTCTCATGGCTACATCCTTGGTGCTGGCATGATCGCAAATGCATTAATGCTGTTGTACGACATTGCGATGCTTTTCAAGGGATGCAGAACCACGTTTCTGGGCAAAAAACTCCAAGAAGAGTTTGGCGAAACATGGAATCCATACGAACGTCGATCACACTCTGGACGAAACAATCGTTTGCGAGCACGCATGGCGTTGACGTGGTGGACGTTGACAATGGCGTTGATGTCAGCCACAGGCGCATTCGATTTGATCCAACAAGTTTCGGGAATACTGTTGACTACTGGAGCATTGATGCTTTTATTTTCGGCTCAAACGACCGCCGTCTTGGCAGCCGAGAACAAAGGAGCGGATAAAGTTGTGATTCCTATATTGACTTCTGTATCATTAGTGTTCGGTGTGCTGCCATTCTTGGTGATGTGGATCAATTACAATATAGCAAAAGATCTAACGAATTCGCCTGTACCCACTATTTTGCTGGCCCCTTTGATTCTATTCTCGGTCAACTTTTTCTTGTATTGGGCATTGGCAAGTGCGAAAGCGATGTCCGGTATCAGCATATCCAAGATGAAAGGCATTCCTATGTGGTTGAAACCTGCAGTTCTGTTTTCCAAACTCTTTACTTATCCCGCAGAGTATGTGATGGATGCAGGATTCAAGGAGGAGCTGCTTGTAACGGTGATGGACATGTCAAATTTCGCAATTTCGTCATGGATTATTTTTGAAAATGTTACTACTGTTCATGCTTTTCCCGTTATACCGCTGAGTTAATGTTTTTTTCTGAAAAAAAAACATCTTAACGGCGTTTTTTATTTTCTAGTACCAATATGAATAACACAGTAAACACAAATATGGCGATGTTGAATGGTTCCACTATATTTTGAAGCATATTCCACATAATCAATTGAAAATTAACAGATGGTCCAGGTGTCAGAGCGACATCCGTCAAATGGAGATAATTTTTAAAATGAAGGTAAAAATAATTCAATCGAATCGTGGTCCAAATCGTAATCACGCACAAAATTGCAATACAAAATACTGCAGGATTGTAATAACGATGTGGATATTGGTTGTCGAACATACTTCGCAACTTCAAATAACACAAACGCAATAGAACGAGACCCAATGAGGCGGAGTAAGCGTAAAAGACGCTGATCAAGCTATTGATCGAAATTGCCAAGGCGAATCCTTGCGTCCATGCAGTGAAAACGAAGATCACCGCTCCAAACACTAACATCAAGGCTGTCCATATCACTGGTTCAGGAGACAACTCCACAGGTATCTCGATCTCTGATGGTTCATCGAATTTTTGTACGGTGTCATACCTACTTCTAGATGGTGTTCTCATTTCTTGAAATAAATGAAATAAATTACATAATGTTTATTTACAGAAACATTAAAATAGACTAGGCGTATTAGACGCCATACAACTAGTTAATAAATGTATACAACTCGTTATAAACATGCACATTGAATAAGACCACGTAATGGTTTCAAGTTCATCGTCTTCTTTCTGCGTTTCCATTTATTGATTTAAGAGTGACACAAGCATACATTTAAGCTTGGAACTTGACATTCACTTGTATGGGATCGAATGCGATTGCAAAGAATATGGTACAAAATACACCAAGCGTGCCCGCTAAGAACGCGATTATGAATTTGAACAACAGTGAAGGAGAAAATAGATTTAACGTAGTTGCGAGTGCATAATCGACTTGTGCGGCTGCAAAAACTAATGCGCCAAATTCGACAATCAGTGTCACAAATTTATTGAAATTACCACTGTAGAATGTCATGCCTATCGAGGTGAGATTTCGAATGCCTCCTTGAGAAGGGATCAAACCAGTCGAAGTCTCTGCGACAATAGCAATCGCGATCGCGACTCCGCCCAAGCAGTATGCCAGAAGAGCCTTGATTCCTGCAGATAGATTCATCACGCTAAAAAGTTCAAGAACACCGTAATCGACCAACGAGGCGGTAAGACAGATCATCATCGCCAATATCGCCAAATAAATTGATCGATCCATTGGAACTTTATATGTTCAAATACCAGTTAATACATAACAAACATGTCAGCTCATTTCTTAATCAGGTTTGCTGGGATTACCCTTGGTAATCTAGCTGCAATTGTGATCACAGTAGTCGCAGCATGTTTCAGAATCTCATCTGCGAACTGGCTTGATTGGAACCAACTTGGAATCATGTTTTTGACATTCGGCGGCGTGAACGCGATGGGTTTCGCAATGAGCATGTTCAGACGAGCCAAGAATGAACGTGTTCGAATGTCAGAAGTCAATTTGACTTTGTTTGCAACGTTGTTCTTCATGTATTTGGGTGGTCGCGCGATGTACACAGAAAAAAATATGACTGAAGCCACATTGGTGACAAACGGCTTGCCTTCTGATGTAGCTAGCTTTGGCACTACAAATATCCCATCGGCGGTAGCGTCTCTTCGTATTCAAGCTTTTTTCGAGTTGGCATTGGCTTGGTCTGGGTTTCTCTTGTATTTATGGGTGGCAAACGCATACGCACTTTATGCAGCAATGAGAGGCGTCGAAAATAGCTATGCTCCTGTAAAAAGCGGTGGAGCAGAAGCAACTGAAACTCGTCACAAGAAAAAGAGGGTGGAAGAAGACGAAGAAGATAATGATTATTAGTGATTGTTATCAGTGTTTTTTTTTCAATAAAAAGGAAAAGTTTTTATTCTTTAATCAATCAAAAGAACGTTTACCCTCACTATTAAGGATGATAGTATATTTCCTATTTGCAGCTGCTAAAATATTCCGCTCGACGTCTTCAAACGATGAATTTGGTTGCGTAGACTGTGAGCAATTGACTTGGTCCAATTTCTGGAAAAGTTCATCAAATCTCTCTCTTGCGACATCCATGTAAGGACTGTCTGCCACTTTGTCTCCAAAATACGATCGAACAAAATCTTGTCTAGTTGATTTGGGGAACAGTTCATCTGATGCTTGAACCAATCGATCCTCGGGATCGGCTTTTCGTTTCATCATATTGGCACGTTCCAAATTATTGATTCTACTCAAGAGATTGTCAGTGTAACTCTTATTAACGACTTTAGCTGTTTTTTTTTCGACTACTGGAGCTTGAGGAGCTTGCGGAGGAGGAGGAGAAGATTCGGTTTCATTTAAAATAGCATCAATCACTGCTTGATCTGCAAGCAAATTCTTAAGAATCAATTCTCTAGTTTTAGGATCGATATTGGCCATCACAGCTTTGTCCAATCGTTTCTCTGCTTCTTCTCTGACTTTTTGGTCATACTTCTTGAACTTAGTATTATCGTCGACAAGTTTGTTCACTAGTGCGAGCAACGCTTTGTTGGCAGGATCATCGGATGTAGCCAATTGATTGATAGCTTGTTCGCGCAGCTTCGTCTCATCGGACTCTGGCACTTTTTCTTTTTCTTTTTCTTCGATTTTAACTTCTTCCATCTCGAGTAGCTGATCAAATGTAGACGGAGCATTAGCAATTACATATCGATTCTTGGCGAACAACGAGCATTCCACCGTAATGTCTCGTCCCAATGGTACTTGGTATTGAGGACTACTGCTAATACTGTCTAAATCTCTGGCACTCAGATATTTCTGTCCGTTGGGCAAAATAACTGTATTTTCTCTATACCCTTTTCCACACAGCGAGACTTCAATTAGATCGCGAGTGCGTGAATGGTGACTGAGAGAAAGACCAGGGTACAATTTTCCAACATTTTCTGCAGCATGTCTGCCTAGAGGATTGCTTTCATCAATGGTGAAATACACGTACACACTTCCATCTGACTCGTCTTGATACGCTTCAACGATTTTCCCGATCCGACAATATTCATTGTGATTGAGATGCAGACCCAGGTTTTCAAACTCCTTGGCTTCAATTTTATTTGCTAATTCTTTGCGTGTCAATTGGTGTCGATCCGATGTTCTGATTGGAGGTTTGTAATAAATACATCCTGCGTACATCATTTTGTATTATGTATATTTTTTAGTTTTGACATATACAATGGATGAGAAAGGAGAAAATTATGTTGCCAGCCAATTTGTTGGAATCGGATGGCCAAGAGAAGATGTAAGAGAAGCGATCGGCGTGTTTGCTGCAATGAATGGTACACACTTACCTTCTTATAACGGGGATTGGAACGAGTTTATTGATCCGATACGCAGACTCGGATTAGATCTAGATCTTCAAGATGATGTTGATACGATGATCGAATCGTTTCAAATGTTCAGACAAGCCCAAAGTTTGAGTAGGACCAGAGGTGAAAATAGACGAGACGAAAGAAAAGGATTCATAGTCGAATACAAAGTGCTAGCTGAGCGGGGATTCGCTGTAAACACCGGATCGGAAGACAACAATCGAAAAACATTTTATAAGTTTTTGGAACGATTGAAGGATACAACCGATGCAAAGTTAACCTTTACTGAAGTTTCTGAACAAGTCATAAGACAATCAAACATTGGACATCAATTCGTGGCTGCAATTGGATTACTTAATACAAATCATTTGATAACCCAAATAGAAACAACGTTCAGTGGTGCATACTTTGAGAAATTATTGGCATTTCTCAAGTATATTTCCGTTAACAAGATTAATCTTCAAACGCACCTCGAAGAACTGAAAGAAGTAAAGAATATCGATTTGAAATCGAACAAACTCATAAGTGAGTACTTCCCGGACATCTTTAAGTTTAACAAACGAGAACTTCAAACGTGTGCGATGCTGTATGCATCATTAGCGTATATGCTCATACCAGGGGAAAAGAATCAAATCGATCGATTGGCGTTTGAAATTAGCACCAGTGATTCATCTAGATCAAGTAATGAGCAGATGGAAATATTCCTAGTCGGGATTGAAAAAGGGGATAAAAAGATTAAAGACGTCGAAGAGATTGAATTATTAAGGAAATTGAAGAGTGCACGCATCAGCAATCAAGTAATCACGGATCTTATAGCTACGCTTGAATATGAGTCAGAAGATAAACAACTTAAGCAATTATTACGAATAATGAACAAGAGTGTTCCGGAAGTGCCGGGTCAACGATTGATGGCAGGATTTCTAAACCTTGAAGGAGATAAAAAGATGGACAATTCCGAAGACGTCGAATTGCTGAGAAGGCTGAAAGCAGCAGGAATCAGTCTCAAGGTGATTGACGCGATCGTAGAAGCAAAATATCGACATAGAATCGAACTTGATGTCAATTTCCTGGATAATGTCATTTCTACGTCAACCAATGCAGCCAACTTCGCCAAAGCGACATTTGAGATCATGTTAATGTTTATTCGTCATGCTGGAGAAATGGCCAATGCTGCGTTCGCTACTCAAGATAGGATTCTTACGATAGCAGTGAACGAGGTCAAGAAGATATCAGTTAATGCAGGAATGCAACTGGCAGCTGAAATCGGATCGGAATTGAAAAGAGGAGCGGACGCAGTGGATGGAAAGGTGCCGATCGATGTCAACTTGAAAGCGATCAACGAGTTTCTTTCAGATCGTCGCTTGGAAGATTTCGAGTCTGCTATCGTGATCCTGTCAAGTATGTTCCACGTTCGAGATCGATTAAGTCCATTTGAATACGATCGTGCCATTGAAATCAAGTTTAACAAGTGGTACGACGAGGTTAAGAAGTACGGATACGTACTGGCAACCAGAGGCAACGATCAATTCGATGATTTTACTCGTACTTTCGAAACAGCCGTGTACAGTTTGAGAACTAGTATCGATAAACTCGTTGTCTGGGACAGCCGTAAGTCTTTGGCAGAAGAAGAGCTTCATAAAGATGTACATAAACACGTCAAGGATAATTTAGATGCATTGCGAGAAAAGGTGACCTTGTTGATCCAGAAAATGGTGGTTACTGATAATCCCCCGGCTCTTGACTTTACAGAAGTATTCGGAGATAGCAAATTCAACGCCTCGTCTGGATTCGCCTTGAAGATAAAAGAACTGGATGACAAAGTGAAAAAGTATACACGATTTATCATTAGAATCAATGTAGCGACAGAACCTCTGAACAAGATCAACGGGTTTGGAGTCACTCCAGATGCAGTCTACGACAGCGGTGCAATCGACTATATCAATGCTGTTGGAAGATCGATGGATCGACTAGGAGAAATAAGCAGATTGGAAAAATTGGCATCAGAGCTAGAGAACAAGGTCGACCCTGACATTGTCAGTTATTGTAAAGCGGCGATCGAGTATCGGAAAGAAATGGAACGACAGTTGCAAAAGATTCGTGCGAAGCTCTTCTTAAATCCTTTTAACCAACAAATTGATGCCATCGTCACCGGAATTAATCAAATGGCAGACACAAATACGAAATGGATCGGAGTGACTAATAAATTAACTGCGTTTTATAATGATGTGATGGTTGACAAAGTATTGATGATCGAAGATAAAGCCACTGATGGTGGAATACTGATGGCGAAAACAACCAATGCTGAAATTGTTATCGAGGCTTTGAAACAAATGTTTGAAACGGTTAAAAGGTTCGATAAAGAACTTACAGATGCACTCTACAGCCTCGCCAAAGCGGAGAGTAGGAATTTAGTCGCTCAACTAAGACTAGCGCTCAATCCAAAGTCGACTGTGTCAGAACGTAAACATTTCACCGATCTTCTTAGATCCGATTTCGTCGACAGAGGGCTCGTGAACAAGGATTCACTTGATATTCCATCAAACGCATCTTTTACTTATTGGTCTGGAAAAAGAGACTTTTCATTCTGGGCATTGGTCAAATTCATCTCTCTGATGGCTGGACATTGTGGTCAATCACTCGATGCTTTGATGAATTCTCCTGTGATGTACGTCCCTTTCTCATCCGATGTCTGGAAATTTTTGGGATTGGATGAGGATGCCGAAGATGCAGATGAGATGAGATCTTCCGCTCCTGCAGAACAAAAAGACGTGGTTCCAACTCAAGGTGGTCCTGGTCCTAGGAGACATCGTCATCCACATGTCGATTATAACGAAGTCATGGAACTCGCTCAACAACAACTTGCCAGTATGAACATCAAATTGACCGCGGAAGAATTTGAGAAATTGCGCGTCATGGCAAATCATACCATGGGTCGATTCAATGAAAAGATTAAACAAGCTGTGGCGTTTGTTGATGTGATAATAAGTCATTTGAAACCTGCAAGTTACGCTGCAATTATCCAGTGCTATGAGATGGTGAAGCGATCAGTGAAACCGAGACTTGATTTGAAGGATCTGATGCACAATCCCAAATTCTCGACTTTATTTGCTGGATTTTGCGCGACTGAATATTTATTGAAGATGGGCAGATCGTCAACTACTGCTATGAATAAGAAACAATACACGATGCTAGTAGAAGACAGTAATATCTACTTTGAAGGATTACTAGCTGAATTGTGAGCATTTCCAATTCTTTTTTTTTATTGTGATGGGTTGTCTGCCTTGTTTCTGGCCGAATGTTTCAATGTTGATGGCCGAGGCCAAAGTGAAACGATCCGTTGCCAGTAAGAATGCTGAAGAAGCAAATCATAAAATTGTCGAGATAAAAAAACGAATGTTAGCGAATATGCGACTTGAAAAGGATGGAAAACCTACAATGATCAATAAAACGGAGTATGACCTATTATTGATCGATTTTAATCAGGCTGCTTCAGAGTTGGCTCACTACAAGACAGAATATCAAGATTGGTCGATGAAAGAATCAACGTTACGATTAGGCGATAAAATAGATAGAGATCAAAAACTTCATGGTTCGATCAATAATGCTCTTCAACGAGTCAAAAAACATACAGAACAAGCTATCGCCAATCAAGATTCTGCTTCGGATATCGTGACTGGAGCAAGTGATGCATTATTAGATTATGCAAACAATGGTCAAATATCAGATATATCGCCAGCGGTCGAAGAGGTTTCTAATACTGATTTTCTGAGAGAATTGGTACGATTGAAACAGCAAGAACAAAAGAATATCGAAGAGAAAACAGAAGACGAAGAAGAAGAATCAGAAGAAGAAGAAGAAGAAGAAATAGAAAAAGAAGAAGTGAAAGAAGAAGTCAAGAGTATGTATAAGAGTGTAAAAAAAGTTGCAAATGTCGTATCCAGTTGAAACATGTATTATTACAAAAGAAAGATTATATGATACAGCATTAGAGTATGATACATTAGTTAGTAATAACCGGTATCCCGTGGCTCATTCAAGAAAGAGAAAATTTGTTGAAGAGGGGTCTGCTCTCTGGTATGATGATCGAGTCAATAAATCCACGCATATACTTGACGGTGTTCCTTTTTCTCTTGATTCGCATTTGATATTCGGAGGAGTGAATGCTGCTTCAGCAATTGTCGGGGAGGAAAAATTGATTCCTGTAATTGCGTGTGGTCCGACAGTTATTATCAATACTTCTCCTATCCCGATAAATGCTGGCACTCCTTTGTCCTTTGTATCGCCTTCTCCATTTATGGTGGAAGGTCTGGTTTCGCGAGTACCGCTGGCTACTGACAAAGTAAATGCATATAGAAGATTCGAATCTTCGAATATTTCGAATGAAATTGAATGTAAAGCTCATTCGTGTGGCTTTTTTTCAGGAGATAAGTATCAACCAATGGCTGATCATCCTCCCGAGGTATGCATTAGTGATGTACTGGCATTATCATCAGCCACTCCCAATCAGCCACTTCTCGTACTTGTGTTACCTTGATGGCACAAAAACCCAGCACCGCGGAGAATAAAAAATATGCCGACATTACAAGAATATCTGAATTTAGTAGAACTGAGGGCGACCGTGAGTTCATTAAGTATTACGAGCAAAAGAAAAGGGCATACGAGCATTATTCGAAATATGGCACTGTATTACCAGATATGTCATCAGATGAGCGTGAATTATTGGACTCATATTTCGAATACTATCCTGATAGTAGACCAAAAGACCCCAGTAAGATGCTTGTCGCTGCTACAAAATGGAAAGAAGAAGAAATGAAGAAAATCGATAAGACAACACCACTGACAGAAGAGGAACGCAAATTGTACGATGATTTGTGTCAAAAAGACTTTGAGCATATGACCAGAATGGAACTCGCACAGAGGCAGGCACTCAAAGACAAAATGGATTATCAAAAAGACAATCCAGTGAAATCCAAGGAAGCGCTATCTATTTCCTTGTCTGATGCAAATAGTTCCAAACCCCAAATTCCAGAAAAGTACTCGGACGAGGACGACCATTGGATGAAGTTATACAAGAAACGTACCCCCTCTCGTGAGACTGGGGCCAAATTACACGCCAGTGCGCTCGAATGGCGATCAACCATAGAGAAGACGCTTGAACGAAATAAGACTAAACCATTGACCGGAACTGATCTTGCAAACTACCAAAGAATGCTAAAAATGGAGAGAAATAATTTCGACACGGTGCAGCAGATGGAATTTGCATCATTTCAAAACCGAGCACAAGAACAGGAGCTGGAAAAGGAACGGAAACGGAAACAAGAAGAAGAGAAGGAAAGGGCAAAAGAACAGAAACGGAAACAAGAGGAAGAGAAGGAACGAGAAAGAGCAGAAGAGCAGGAAAGGGAAAGGGAACGAAAACGGAAACAAGAGGAAGAGAAGGAACGAGAAAGAGCAAAAGAACAGAAACGGAAACAAGAAGAAGAGAGGGAACG
>ERZ1292625.810-Hain-H41-01um-R1-810-length-42500-cov-12_pt1 | contig 42500 bp, 56 predicted proteins | sample MGYA00564400_ERZ1292625 | MGnify/ENA primary metagenome ERZ1292625 (study PRJEB36523, sample SAMEA6512639) | groundwater metagenome | collected 2019-01-08 | study: AquaDiva: Metagenomics assemblies of 32 groundwater samples
CCCCCCCCCGACCCCGCCAGGACGGCCTCGAACGCAAGGCAGGCGTCCGCCACCGTCGCAGGATTCACCGACATGGTCACGTTTCCGAGCGCGAGGGCCTGTCGGGCCAACAGCGCGAGGTTCCTCACCTGCTGTAGATGGTTGTCGGGCAGTACGGTGGGCATGTCGGTCCTTCTCGTGTTGGTCCCGGAGCTTCCGGGAGGTTGTCGGGTCAGCGTTTCGGGATGGTGCAGTGCACCAGATCGTCGAGCAAACACAGCCCTAGGCTCACGCCGCGCGGCGTCCACATCTGTACGCGCGGTCCGTGTTTCGGGCGTAGCTTGAGCCAGTCCAGTGTAGCGGCCTCCGTCAGCACGTAACTTTTCCGCCGGTTGCGCGAAAAAATCAAGAGCGGACGCTCATTTTCCGACGCGAGAGCCTGCGACTCGCACTGCCGCCACCATGTCCAGACCGGCCAGTGTGGGGCCTCGAACAACCCGTCCAGCTCCCATTTCTCGACCTTCTTGCACTCGATCGAGAACGGGAACCAGAGGCCCGGAGCGTGCTGCACGTCGCCCTTGACCTGCCACCCCTCGGAGGGCTCCACGATGGTCGGACGCGGCCTGAACCTACCTCCGGTCCAACGCTCAAGGCTCGCACAGACCTCGCGCATGTACTTCTGGCCCTTGGCATTCCCGTTCGTCACGGACCGGATACTAGCTCAAGCTCGCACGCGGGCGCGAGCGGTTTCCACGATTGCCACTCCGTTTTCGTGTCGGACCGTGATGACCTGATCGCTGGCGGACTTGAGCCGTGGAGAGTGCGTCACCAACGTGACCGGACATTTCGCCGACAGGTCGCGCAGCAACTCGATCACGAACTCCTCACCCGTTTCGTCCAGGCCATCGAACAACTCGTCGGCGAAGAACTGCTCGAACGCCTTCACGCTCCTTCGCGACACGACGTCGCGGAACGCCAGCAAGATGCACAGGTCTAGGCGTTTCTTCTGTCCTTTGCTCGCGGTGGCGTAGCTCACGGTACAGCCCGGTATGACGGCGTGGACCACAAGCTCTTCACGTTGCCCGCCGCCTTTCAAGTCCCGAGTCGCGGACAACCGCACGGATGCGCCGGGACCAAGTAGTCGCTGCGCGTACTGCGTCGCCACCCGATTGATGACCGGGACCTCTGCTTCGATCAGGAAGCTCTTGATCCCTGCGTTGCCGAAGCCCTCGACCCAGAACTCCAATTTCGCCAGCTCGCTCCGCAAGCCTTTGGTGGCGTCGCGCAGCTCGCGCAGCCCTCGCTTCGTCGAGGCGATCTCCGCTTTGATCTTGTCGGCCCGGGCCTGTGCCTCGCCCACCTCACGCTCGAACTCGGCTTTCGCCTCCTGCGCCGCTTCCACGCGCGCCCCGTTCGCACGATATGCACTGCGTCGCACCTCCCAGCGGGACCGAGCTTTCTCGTAAGCATCGAGCCGCGGACGCTCTGGCTCAACCGTACGGGCCAACTCCGTGCGGAGCGGCTGGAGCGTCTCGCGCTCGATCCGCTCTGCTGTCGCTACGTGTTCGGCACACATCTGTTCGGCCTGTGCTGCCACTGCACGAGCAAACTTCCGACTCACCGTTTGCTTGCACGTCGGACACGGCAAGCCGACCAACGTGGACGTCCGGCCTGCGGATCCGGTGGCAGCCCGGGCTTCGGCGCGCTCCGAGGCGATGTCTCGCTCCGCCGCGATGATGCGACGCTCCAGCGACGAGACCTTGCGTTCGAACAGCGCGCACGCACGCTGATAAGCGCGCTCGACGCGGGTGGCCTCGCGCCTGCGCAGCTTCAACTTCTGCTTCGACTCTCGTAGGCGCCCGCGGAGGAGGGCCGCGCGCTTCGTCAGGCTCGCTAGATGACGCGTGGCCGTGGCGAGTCTGTCGGACTTGGCTTGGACCTCGTCGGCCGACATGAGTTCGCGCCGCATCCGAGCTTGTGAGATCAGCGTGGCTTTCAACGCCTCTCGCCGACGGACCGCCACGTCCAACCCACCCTGAACGATCTTCGCTTTCGAGCGCGCGAATCTCTCCGCGTCCGCGTACACCTCCAGCGACAACAGGCGGTCCATGATCGCCTTGCGCTCCGCATCGGTCGCGGCGAAGAAGCTGCGCACGTCGGCGCCCGCACCGAAAGCGACCGAGTTGACGAACGTGCGGTAGTCGAGCCCGATCTCCTGCTCGATCGCCGCCTGTGTCATCGCATCCCGACCTTGGGTTACGGGCGTACCGCTCACGTACAGCTCGACCCGGTTACCTAGCAACGGGTGCCCTTGGTAGCGCGTGACCTTGACGGGCCGCGGGCCGTTCACCAAATGGACCTCGACCGAGCAACCCGCGTCCGGTCGCGCAAGGGCACCACGTTCGTCCCGCTGCGCCTCCAACGTCCCGCCACCAACGTTGCGGAACAGGAGCCGCACGACATCGTCCTTCGACACACGCTCGCGCAGCGTGCGGCCGTACAGGCACCACGTAGGTGCGTCCAGCAACGCGCTCTTGCCGGATCCGTTCGAGTCACACCCGTGTCCGACGTATTCGCCCTCGATCACCGTTAGGCCCGGGCGTGACAAGTCGTACTCGGCGCTCGCGAACGGGCCGAAGTTCTTCACGCGCACCAGACCGACGCGATAGCCGGTCATCGGCGCGCTGCGTCGGCGAGGCGTCGAATGGTCCTACGCAGGTTCTTCGCTTTCTTCTTCGCACGCTCCCCGCGTGTCAACGGCCGGAGTCGCCCTTGATTCCAACGAGGACGCCGATCGGGTTCAGCGAGCGCGTCGCGGCGACAACGGATAAGCTCCCGAGACGCGGCGCAAATGCGTGACATAGCTTCGCTCGACGACATAGCCCCTCCCGCGAGAGTCACCTGGAGACTATCTATTGAAACGCGCAGGGCCTGCATCGCCGGAGTGACTTTATGCGATAGCAAACGCGCTGCTTCCTTCATATGCGATAGCAAACGCGCTGCTTCTTCCTTCTTGGACTGCCCGAAGCGAGGTAGCGCAGCCCGTCTCGAATCCACTATCTTCGTACCGTACAGGATGTCGAGGCGGACCACGTCGCTCATGCGCTGAAACGCGTCGCTCACTGACTCATCCTCCTGTAACCGATCTGTGCGAGTTGCACGTCGGTCAGCGCGTTCAGTCCCATACCGTGTGTCAGCACCACCACAACAATCCGGTCGCGGTGTTCGACTGGAACGAGTTCGGATAGCTCTCGTCGCAAGCGCAGTGCTGCCGCAGAGTCGAGCGTCGGCGGCAGCGTAAGCACGAGCATGTCGGTAGTCCTGAGATCGATGATCTGACGAGCGATGGCTTCGACCTGCACCGGGTCCTGGTTCATAGCGCCCTCCCGCACGTGTCGCAATGCTTCGACTCCCACGACTTCGCGTCCGTCATGGTGCCGCCGGGGATCCCGACGGTCGATCGATAGCGCCCACTCTCCCGGCGCACCGAATGCGCTCCGAGCCAGCACAACAGACGAGCGACCCAACGCCCCACCGTGTTCATGCGCCCACTTCCTTGAGAACGTCCATCCCGACCGCCACCAAGTCGAGCCACCTTTTCGCGCCGCGGTGCCGCACGTAGCGTGTGAGTATCGTCCGGTGCGAATCGGCGGCCGAGATATCGATGCGCGGTGCCGCGTCTGGCTCGTCGCACACGGTCGCACTCTCCACCCAGGCGGTGCGCTTTCCTGCAAGCGACACCAGCTCACGCGCGTCGATCGTGTCTTCGACCTGGACCCGAACGAAGTCGCCCTTGCGCACGAACTGCAACTCGTGCCGCTCGCGGATGACGTGGAAGCGCGGGCTCACCGTGTTCTCCACGAGCACGGCTTTGCTAGACAATGTGTCTAGCACCCATACCCCGCGACGGCCACCAGCGTCGCCGTAGTGATGCTGCATCGGTGCACCCACGTACTGAATCCCGTGCTTGAGCGTCACGGGTTCGTGAACATCGCCCAAGAAGATGCGCCGCCAACGCTTCGGCATGAGGTCCGCGATCGAACGCCCAACGCTCGCTGGAACCGCACCCTCAACCATCACGTGTGAGAACAGGTAGCGCGCCGTCTTGACCGACGCGACTCGCTTGACACTCTTCCGAAAGTCGTCCTCATCCTCGATCCACGGCACAAACGACAGCTCACCCAACACGGTCGGCGTCTCCACCACGGCGGCGAGACCACGCATGGCCTGCAACGAGTTCACCGCCGGATGGCGCAACGCTGAATCGTGATTTCCCACCAGCACGATGCACTCATCGAACGTCTCTTTCGCACGTGTGAAGCATCGACAGGCTTGGTCGATCACCGGGACGGGGATCGCCGTACGTGAGTCGAAGATGTCACCCAGCACGATGAGCCGCTTGCACTGGTGGCGCTGCCCTGTGCGCAGTATCCAGTCAAAGCACGTCACCTGATCTTGCAGGCGCGAGGTCAACCCGGACTCCAGACGTCGCGACAAGCGCGCCTGCTCGGAGAACTGTAGGTCGCTGGCGATCAGGATCTTCATGCGCCACCCAGCGAACCGCCGTCGTCGTCGCGGCACGTCGCCTCGTGCTGTGCGATCTCATTCGTCTCTTCGTGCTGCGCGATCTCGATCCACGACACGCGGACTGCTTCTAGCAAGTCCTCCAACGTGCGGCCTTCTGCACGCCACGCGACGATTGCATCCATCACGCGATCAAGCCCGTCCGGCTCGCGTCGCTTGACGAACGATAGCGGACGCGGAAGGTGCATCGAGCCGCCGCCGAGTCTGACCGGCGCGTCCTTTTGCAAGCGCGCCCCGAGCGTGGGTTCACGTCTCATCAGTAGCCTCGGTTCTGAATCTGCTGACCGATCGCGTGTACCGCGCGACCCGCCACATCACGTCCGAAGTACGTGAAGAACTCCACTGCGCACTCGCGCAAGATGGTGTGCGCGTTGTCACGTAGAAGCGCTTCCAGCTTTTCGGGCAACAGCCCAACGTTATCTTTGGAATCCCAACGACTTTGCCAACCCGGATCGGTCGTCAGGTACTGCTTCACGCGCTCTCGTGCGTCAGCGCGGACCGCGTCCAACACGATCGCCTCAAAATCGCTCGATACAAGCTGCTTGTCGTACGTGGCGCCGACCAACCGCGCGTTGAAGAAACGGTCGATCTCCGCTTTCATCATCGCGTCCCACTGCTCCGGCGGGATCAGATCGGCGAGTGAAGAACGGATGCGCTCGCGCAGGCGATCCGACAGAGAAGCGGGGTCGAACTTGACGGGCATCGCGTCAGCCATGTTCCTGATCTCCATACAGGGGTGTGGACGGGTACGCGTCGCGCGCGAGCTTGATCGCGTATTCCAAGTCGCACAGCTCGTAGAACAACAGCTCACGATTCGTCACGTTGAGCGCGTCTGGATGTGCGTTGTCGATTACAAAACGTCCGATCTTCCCGACGACTTGGAGCACCTCGCCGCACTCCTCCACTAGGTACGCGAGCGCCTCCTCACGTGTCTTGGGCATCCATTCCGGCTTCATCGCGTCACCTCGCCGAGGACCGGAAGTTCGGAAAGCCGTGCGTACTCCGCCGCTTCGGCCGAGAACACCCAACGGCCCGTCACCGGCTTACTCACCTGACCTCCCGAAGCGTGCACCATCACCCACTGCGGCGAGTGTACCAACCGCATCAACTCGGCATGGTCGCGACGGTCCATCCAGCCCGGGCAGGTCGAGTCGAGCGGTAGCTGAGCGAAGTCGAGCGTGCGCACTTCCTGTAACCCGCGACCGCGGTGGTCCCAGCCCTGAATCACACCTGGACGTCCGTACTTGAGCACGATGCCGTCGAAGTTTCGACCCAGGTCCATACGAGCGCCGTTTCGCGGCTGCTCCAACGTGAACACCGGCACGAACCCGTCGAGTCCGTGTGTATCCCAATGGATCGTCACGGCTGCTTCCTCGGCAACTTCTTGGCAGGGCGGGGCTTGACCTGCTTCCGCACGGGCGTCGGTTGAACCGTAGGCATCGGCAGTGCCAACAGGCCGACGTTCAACAGCGTCTTGGCAATCGCGTCCTGACACAGAAGGGCCGACGTTCTACGGCGCAGCTCAACAAACGCCGCGATGATGGCCTCAAGTTTCTCGCGATTTTCGGGCGTGGCCGGGATGACGGACACCACCTCGCGTTCTATGTCGCGTGAGTTCTCACCCAGCTTACCTTCCGTGACGTGGTTCGTCCCCACCTCTCGATATACCGGCGTCCCCGCACGATCCCCCACCTCGTACTCACGGAACCGAATCGACAGAGCACCGCGTCTGGTTCCGCTGTCACGCTCCCACGTCGATTCTGGATCGTCGACCTGCACCTTGAACACACGCTGCCACGTGATCGACAACGCCTTGTCGAGCGCCTCTGTGGCGAGTCGGCAGCATTCGTTCGGATCTTCGTGCGTGACTCTAAGCTCGATCGGCGCGTCGATGTCGATCACGTACTGGAAACTCTCGTCCCCGCCTAGCCGTAGCGACCGCTTGCTCAGGCGCAACGGCACCTTACGCACCGTCGTGGTCGAGACGCGCAGGTCCACCAGCCGCACGACCGCGCCTTCCTTCCGCCGTTGCTTCGCCATCACAGCTCCAAACAGACGCGGTACCGGCGTCCCTTGTACTCACCCTCGGCCGGACCGACCCACGAAGCGTTCACCACCACGGTTCGTCCCTGCGCGTTCACGAACCTGTCCGACTTGAGCGTACGGTAGTGACGACGGCGCGCGTGCGGCGTGGGCGATTGCCGATCCTGCACCGGCTCGTCCGACATGCCCAAGCGCTCTCGAATCTCTCCTGGCCGCAGCATGATGTAGTGCGGTCGATGCGGCGAGCGCACGATCGGATTCGGCCTGACCCCCTTGTCCAACGGCGCGTCTGGCGAGCGCTCCACGATGAAGCGGTCGGGCGTGTTGAACCACATGATCTCTTCGAGTCCCGCGACCGCGTTCTCAAGCGCGACGCGTTGATATCGGCCAAAGTCCCCGCGCGCTTCCATCGCCTTCATCGAGTTAGCCGGTGAAAAAACCATCTCGTCCTTGCTCGCCAAGAACACGGCGCCTAGCTCACCCGCGAACGTTAGGCCAGTCTTCCCTTGCTTAGCATTCGGCGCGACTGATGCGCGCAGCACGCGACTCACCGCGATCGAACACGCCCCGGGCGGGATCTTCGAGTTTGCCATCGCGAGTGCGTGCTCTTGCGTGAATGTGTCGCACCGGAACTCGGACGGCGGTGTGCGTAGATCCAAGCACTCGACCACCGTGCGTGGCGATCCGAGACCGCGCTGATCCGGTTCCTCGTCCACGATCACGATGCACGACGCGGTATCCTCGATCGCTACGACCGGGAACGGCAAGAAGAAGTGCTCGGCCAGGAACTCGGCTCCGCCGACGCTCTCCCAATCACGGCCAGCCGCCACCTCATGCAAGCGGCCAGGAAACTCGAATATCCGAGCCTGCTTTAGCAAGCGCGCCAACGCGTCGTTACGGTAGACCCGCTCGACTATCCCACACAGGCGGTCGAAGATCACGGCCGGTAAGGATACTGCATTACGACTAGACGGGGGGCCTGCGCTTGGATTTCTTCCGATCCCGTCGCTTCTGTGCCGTCTCGAATGGTCGCACAAGGCGCCTCCCCGAGCCCTCAAGTCCGAGAGCCCTACAGGTCCGGACGAAGCCCGGCGAATCCACGGGCAGCCGAGCCGCTAGACGACGCTCCAAGCCGGGCGTCGGCCCGAATGAGGCCCGCAGATCGATCGCCCGGATCACGCGATCCAGACGCTTCCGGTCGGCCACGAGCTGTATCTCGGCCCTGGAAAGTTCTTCCTGGTCGCGCAAGAACCGGCACAGTTCGCGAAGCTGTTGTCGGGGCTCGCGCATCAGCCGAACATGCCAGTGCGCCCGCTCCAGTAGCGCAGCGGCGCGCTTGTGGCCGAAACCGTCTGCCCCGCGTATGCGGTCGCTCGCGTCACCTGTCAACGCACGGAATAGCGTGTAGGCGTCTGGGGCGCACCCGGCGGCTTCGTGGAAGTTACCCGCCTCGACCACGCGCGACTTACCCAGGTCCCACACACGCGCACCCCAGGCGATCGACTGCCACAGGTCGTGATCGCCCGTCACGATCACGGGCTGCACGCCACGACGCACGAACACACGTGCCGCAGCGGCCACACCATCGTCGGCCTCGCGCTCTCGATAGCAGAGCGTCGTCACACCCAACAGCGGCAGCAGCTCGTACACCTGTCCGATCTGCGCCATTGCGGCGACGCGTTGTTCGACGGATTCGAACACGCCGAGGTCGCCCGCGTCGCTATCGTCCTCCGGCTCCGCGCCAACTTTCTCGCGGTACGCACGCGGCCAATGGTCACGCCGACCACGCTTGTAGTCAGGCAACAAGCGCAACCGCCGAGGCGGAGGAAGGTGGTCGAAGAACGCCACGATCTGACCGGCTTCGACCAGATGGTGCTCAACGATCACACCGAGCGTGTTGAGCGAGCCGTAGATCCCGGACGTGAACGGCAGGCCGTACCGGATCTCGTCTTTCAGTCCGCCCCACAGCGAGCGGACCACGAGCGCGTTGCCATCAACGATGATAGGTGTAGCCATTCGTCACGGGAGGCAGGGCAGTGTTAGTGCCCTGCCTCCACTCACGTCATCGGCGGGGGCTGTTAGCTCTTGCGCTTCTTGCCCTTACCCTTGCGCTTCTTCGGCTTGGGCTCGACGTCCTCGGACTCGACGGCCTCGTCCACGTCGTCGGCGTCGTCGGCCGCTTCTTCCGCGACCTCTTCCTCCTCGACCTCACCCTGGTGCAGGCTCGCCTCGTTCCGAACGATGCCGTCGAACACCGCGTTGACCTTCTTGGCGGCCGACGGGTCGTCCGAGTCCTCGGTGTGGATCGACGGCAGGACCGGCGCTTCGATCTCGCCGCGATCCCACATCGCGTAGGCGATCGCACCGCGCAGTTCGTGCCAGCCGTCGGTTCCGACTTCCTCAGCGTTGGCGAAGTCGTAGCAAAGCTGACGAATCGAAGCGGTCTTCACCTTCGCGCTCTTCCACGCCGCCAGGACCCGCTCCTTGGCCTTCCCGGTCTTCGTCTTGCCTTCGTCCTTGCCATCCGCGACTGCCGCGCGCCGAGCCTCGCGGTCCAGCTCCTTGCGCGCCTGCCGCACTTCCGCGACGGTCGCGCCCGGCCCGACCTTGTCCAGGACGGCCGCCTGCTGGTCCTCGTCGAGCTTGGCGATCTCCAACGCTGCGATCGGCAACAGCTCGCCCGCCTGAACGCGCGACACGATCGCGTCGGGCGCGTTGATGAGGTCGAGCGCACGGCGCACCTTCTTGGGATGCAGCGCCGTCTCGGCCGAGATCCGAGCGATCGACCACTTCTTGCGCTCCAACTCCGCGCAGACCCGCCCGATCTCGACGTAGGAGAGGTTCGTACGTCCGTCTTCGGAGTTCTCCGCGACCGCCACCGCCTTGGCGGCCAGTTCGTCGTCCATGAGATCGACGCGGATGTTCACCGGGACGTGATCGGTGAACGGCGAGCCCAGCCCTTTGAGCGCAACGTAGCGACGTTCGCCCGCCACGAGCAGGAACGTCTTGCCGTCGTCGCTAGGGCGCACGACGAGCGGGTGGAGGATGCCGGACTTGCGGATCGACCGTGCCAGCTCGTCTGTGCTGCCGAGCGTCGTGCGGGGGTTGAACCCCTTCACCACGCGGATCTGCGAGAGCTTGAGGTGACCGGATGCACCTCGCTTGCCGGGCTTCTTCCCGCCCGGCGTCAGCACCCGCACACCTTGGACGCGGTGCAGGGGCTTGGACTTCTTCTCACCCGGAGCCGCGTCGTCCTCGACGGCCTTGCTCGTGGAGTTCTTCTTCTTGGATCCGGCCTTCGCTTGGCCCGGCTTCTTCTTGCGCTTCTTCTTGGTCGTCATGTGCGTGTCCTCGCCGATGTCCGAGGGGATGGAACGGGCGCCGAACGGCACCCGGGTCGCTAACTATACCCACACCTCGTAGACAATGTGTCTACGAGGTCGATCTAGCCGTCGGATTCGTCCTCATCTTCGGTGTCCTTCCCCTTCCGGCTCGCGAGGAACTCGAAAACACCCCCCGCCGCCACCAGCTCGGCCAGGGCGCGCCGGGCACCACGTCGGAACTCAGGTTCGGAGCGCCACAGGTCCCCCCAGGAACGCAACCGGAAGACCTCCCCCTTGGGCAACCAGGGCGCCGTGGCCTTCCCGCTGCCCCGGGGCCGAACCATCTTGGCCTCGCGCAACAGGTGCAGCGTAGAGGCGGGGGCGGACGGACCTTCCTTGAAGTCCAACACCCACTCTGTCTTGCGGTGCGGCGGCGCAAGCCGACATTTCGCCGTGATGCTCGCGATCAGGTAACCGCTGGGCGGCGTGCCCGGATCTTGGCGCGGCTTGATGCGCTTGATGCGCACGCACTCCAACCGCTGCGATGCGTAGAACTTCGGCGCGCGACCACCCGTCGTATCCTTGTCCGGCCCGCTGTGCCAGCCTCCACCGCCTATCTTCGTGCGGTACTGGTTGACCCACATGACGTGCGCGCGAGCCTCCGCCACACGCGTGGCCGCTTTCCGACACCCTTTGGACATCCCGCGGGCGTGCGCCCCGACGGCGCTCTCCTCCATCTTCCCTTCGATCTCGGCCTTCGGGAGGGCCGCTGCGATCGAGTCCCACACGATCAACACCGGGCCGTTGAACTTGCGCCCCTTGAGGCTCGCGAGGAACGTCCAGATGATCTCCCAGCCCTCCTCTAGCGATTCAGGAGCCGAGTAAAGCAGCTTCGTCTCGTCGATCCCCACGTTGCGGATCTTCGTCTTGTCGAGCGCTTGCTCGAAGTCTAGCAAGAGCGCAATCCCACCCGCCTTCTGACACTCGCGGATCGCTACGTGCGCGAGCGCGCTCTTCCCCGAAGCCTCGTCTCCGAACACCTCGCTGCACCGCCCGACCGCCCAACCGCCACCGAGGATACGATCGAGGTCCGGGAAGCCACTCGGGATCCACTCGGTCACTTCGGACGACGTGGCTCCGTCCGACAGCAACTGGACGCGCGTCGTGGACCGCGGACCGAGGCGCTTGCGCAGCGCAATGACCACGGCCTGTGCGTCAGCGTCCTTTGCTCCGTCGCCGCGGGTCGCGCTCGACGTGATGGGTTTGGACCTCGCTCGAACCTTGCGGGAGGGCGGAACCTTCTGGAGCGGCTTCGTATCCGGCACGGATCACCTTTTCGCAGTGCTTCAACAACGGGGTGATCCGCATCTCGTCACCCATGAGCTTCTCGGCTTTGCGCCGCGTCCGAACTTGGTCGAGAATCGCACGGCGCAGCTCGACGTAGCAGATTCGCTCCATGTCGGCACGATCCGCCTCGACATCAGCGCCCAGCTCGCGCGTTAGCGAAACATGCGGCTTGAGCGCGTCGTACTGCGTAAGCCACACGGTCGCGGACCGTGTGATCGTGAGTCGATCGCCTTCGCGTAGTCCCATAGCGTTAGACACGAGCCCGGCACACCACCGTCAGCGTGCCGGGCTCGTCCAGAGAGATCAGCGCTTGCCCTTGCTCTTGATGCGGGACGAGACGCTGCCCTTCTTCGAGGGCTTGACTTGGGACTTCGAGGCGGGCTTCACCTTCGGACGCGCCGTGGGTTTGACCTGCTTCGACTTGGCTTTCCCACCGCGCACGGCGGGTGTCGCCTCCTCGGGCTCGTCGTCCTCTTCCTCGTCGTCCTCTTCCTCGTCGTCGTCCTCGTCGTCGTCCTCGTCGGACTCGTCGTCATCCTCGTCGTCGGAGTCGTCGGACTCTTCTTCCTCGTCCGAATCGTCGTCCTCTTCCTCGTCGTCCTCGTCAGCCTTGGACTTCTTGGACTTCACGGCAGGCTTCTTCTTGCCCTTCGTGGGCTCGTCCTCGTCGTCGGACTCTTCGTCGGAGTCGTCCTCGTCGTCCTCGTCGTCCTCGTCGTCGGAGTCGTCGTCGGACTCTTCTTCCTCGTCCTCGTCAGCCTTGGACTTCTTGGACTTCTTGGATTTCACGGCAGGCTTCTTCTTCTTGCCCTTCGCGGGCTCGTCGTCGTCCTCGTCGTCGTCGGAGTCGTCGGACTCTTCGTCGTCGGACTCTTCGTCGTCGGACTCTTCGTCGTCCTCTTCGTCGTCGGACTCGTCTTCCTCGTCCGAATCGTCGTCCTCCTCTTCCTCGTCATGACGGGACTTGGCGGGCTTGACCTTGGACTTCTTCTTGCGCATGGGCTTGTCTTCCTCTTCGTCATCGCTTTCGGCGGTGCCGCTCTCCGTGAACGGCACGCGACCGCCTGCGTCATCGAGCTTCTCCAGCTTCTCCCGAATCTTGGACGGCAGCTCCTCGCCGGTCAGCGCGTTGTACGCCGACTCGTAGTCTTCGAGGGAGAACGCGTAGAAGTGATCGCCCACGTCGAAGGTCTTGGCGACCTCCAAGAGCTTGGCACGCATGGCCTTGCTCTTCGACAACGAACTCGGGTCGAGCTTCGTCGGCTTCCACTTGGTCTTCATCCCCTCGCCGCTGCGCGTCACGAAGACGTCACGCCCCTCCTTCGGATCGGTGATGTCCTCACCGATGTCCTCGTCCACGATCCAATCCAGGACCGTGTCTTCGTAGGTCTTGCGCGGGAAACGGAAGGCGCGAACGTTCGGCGCGCTCGGCGTCCCCTCGTCGCCGCGGATCACACACGGCACCCAATGCTCGCGAGTGAGCGAACCCCAATCGTTGAGGTGTTGCTTGGCCTCCTTCGCGCCGGTCGCAAAGGTCGTGTTGATCCAGTCCACCAGCGGATCGGGATAGCCGAACGTCTTCGGGCACGTGATGGACTTGCGCTCCTCCTCCACGAACACGGAGAAGTATTCACGCCCGACCTCCCGTCCGAACGACGGCAGGATCCGGATCGTGCCCTTCTTCCACTCCCCCTTGTTCACGGCCACGCCTTGTCGCTTGTTGCGGTTGCGCTGGTCGAGCATCGCCTTCCGCATCGCCGGGTCGGTCTTCACCATGATGTTTGCTCTCTCCTGTCGTGCCAGATGTCGTGAGTCACGTCTCTCGGTGCTGTAGCAGAGCGCGCAGCATCCACGCTCTGTGCTCCATCACGTCCCGCATCGAACGCAGGACGCCATATTCCGATTTCCTGGAGGAAACCGCAATCCTTACTTTGCGAACTTTCGGGTCCTGATCGAGTGCGGCGCGGATCATCCCTTCGGTCGGGGTCTCGCCCTCGTTCTCGTACATGCGACGGTAGACCTGATAGGTGTACCCTTCGACGCGGTTCGCTTCTCGCTCCGCTTTCCTGAGCGACGTGAAGGCCCGCTCCGACTGGTACGCCCAGAACGCGAGCCGCGCAGGCGCACGACGCGCCGCTTCAATCATCTTGTCCGGGTCGCTCGGGATCCTGACTTCCCGCGCCACGTTCAAGCACGCTTCCTCACCGTTCTCCAAGAGAACGGTCACGGCCTCGAACCCGGCGAGGTGATCTTCCGCGTACAGATGGTCGTTGCGAAACGTCTTCACGAAGCGCCTACCTCAAGGTCACTCGCCTCATCTGCAAGCCAGATCGCGTAGCGCGCGAGCCAGCCGTTCGAGAAAGTCGTCGTGATATCGTCACGCAACGGCAGACGCGCCTCGATAGCACTCCACATCTCAGGTGTCAGGGTGGGCCCCAGGCAACGCAACAACTCGCGCAGCTTCGTGGTCGGGCTGTCCTGCAAGCGCGCTGCGCGGTCCATGACTTCCTGCGGCCACGTCAGCACGGCGCCGTCTTGGAACGCGTCGTCGAATGCATTGCCCGCCACCCCGCACGGCGCGTGGTCACGCAACAGCAGGTAGAAGAAACACACGAGCCGTCGGTGATCGTGAACCATGCCAGATGCGCGCGCTAGTCGAGCGCGCTTGGGTCCGACGATCTCCTCGAACGTGGGTTCTCGCGCCGGGGGTGTGGATGCTTCGGTCATGCGGCTTTCTCCAGTGACATCTTCGCGACCATCTGGTCACGCAGCTCGTCTAGGTCGGTATTCTTCGGATCCTTGACCTCGACCATCGTGCCCCAGGTGTGACCGAGATCGCAGTCGGCGACGAGCGGCACCTTGAGCCAGCTCCAGTCGAGTCCGGGCAGCACGCTGTTCGACAGCTTCGGCAGGTTCTCCATGACGTGCTTGGCGAGCGCCAGCACTTCGAGCGCCTCTTCGGCGTGAAGGTCGAACACGATTGAGTCGTGCACCGTCAGGATCATGACGGACCTGTAGCCACGACGACGCATCTCGCGCCAGATCAACACGAGGCTCATCAACGTCATCTCGCTCGCGCCCCCCTGCACGGGGTAGTTGACGCTCTGGCGCAGAGCGCGCGAGACAATCTCGCGATTCTCGGAGAACACCTCCGGGACGCGGCGGCGGCGGCCCGTAAACGCCTCCAAGTAGCCCTTCTTGAGGACGTCGGCTTCGAGCGCTTCGATCCCTTCCTTGAGACGCGGACGCACCTCGAAGTACCGCTCGATGAGTTCCTCGCATTCGCGGTACGTGAGGAACACGCCGTCTTTCTTCAACGCGGCCATCAACGCGCTCGGACCGCCCCCGTACAGGATGCCGAAGTTGACCCGCTTGGCCTGCGTGCGGATTTCATCCTGCTTTTTCTGTGGAAGCGCCCGGTACTGCTTCAACGTCAGACGCGATATGGCGAGCGCCGTGAGCAAGTGCAGGTCAGCACCTTCACGGTACGCCTTCACCATCGTAGGCTCGTTGAACCGGCACGCGGCCACACGCAGTTCGACCTGACTGTAGTCGGCCTGACCGATCAGCCCGTCGTCTCCGAAGCGCGATACGTACGCACGTTTGATTAGCCCGCCGCCCTTATTGGGGATGTTCTGTAGGTTCGGGTCGTGACTGTTGTGGCTTACGAGCCCACCCGACACGTAGGACTGATCGCCTTCGATTTCCAAGTCCCACACCACGCGCGGACCTACCGGCGAGATACGCGTGATTCGAAGCCCGCGATAGTCCGTACGACCCGCGCGGTATCGCGCACCACGTCCCGCGCCGAGAACCGAATCAGCGTCAGCCCCGAACGCGTAACCGCGCGGCGCTTCGCTGCATCCCGACGCTGCACCTTGGCACGCTCGTGAATCGTCCCGTCCACCTCCACCGCCAGTCCGCGATCCGGAAATAGAAAGTCGATAGGCACGCCCTCGATCAGCACCTCCCTGAGGAATGGGATTCGTGCGTCCGTCAAGGCCACGGCCAGCGTGATCTCGGCCTGATTCAGTCGCCAGCACACGTGACCCAACCCGTTCACGTTGCCCGCCGCGTATTCCGTCCGCTTCCGTGCGTGCTCCTTGATCCCGTACAACAACATCGCGAGACGTAGAAAGCCCTCGTGCAACGCAGTCAGATACGGCACCGGGTCGATCGAGTAGCGGGACATCGCTTGCGATATGTCCGCACCGGGCAGCAACCTGGACACCGTCTGCATCAGATCGTGTGCCGCGTAGCTCATTCCGCGCGGACAGTTCGCCACGGACTTCTCGATCTTGTAATGATCCAGAGCGCGGCGTACCAAAAACTCCGACACGCCCAACGCCGACGCCATCGCGCACACGCTGGCGCCTTGTCGCGCCATCAACGTCAGCTTCGCCAAGTCCACTTCCACATGTGGCGGGCGCGCGCCCCTTCGATTTGACCGCATCGAAAGTCCACGACGCTCGGCGCGCACTGCGGCCAACTGCACGCGGTACTTCGCGCGCCAAAACAAAACGCTCTGCGACAGCACTCGATGGCTTACGCCATGCAGACGTGTGACGTCGCGCTGCGTCAGCGCACGCGTCAAGAGCAACTCGACGAACGACGTTTCGTCCAGCACCGCTTGGCGCGCCTGACCCAACGTCACCCAGAGAGGCGACGGAGTAAATCCGCGATCCGACATCCAACTCGGCAAGGGCCTTCCAACCGTCGGGCGTGTAGAAGACGTGCGCTTCGGTGCAGATGATTTCTTGCCCACCTTCGATCTCGACGCGGTACATCGCCTCCACGCCCTTCGAGAAGACCCGACGTATTGGGGCATATCGACCGTTGTGGGTCAGGGCACGTACGCTGTTAGGTACGTATTGTACCGCAAGCGTAGCAACAGGCAACGTTCCGATATCTGTCCTGATCTCCGTCGCGCCGTCCACACACGCCAAGCGCCCCGTCACGGTCCCGAAGATCGAGAACGTTCCGTGAACGAATCCGTTCCGGTCTAGTCGGTCCCCGAGCGGGTGGACGAACGTCTTGTGCAGCGTGGCGGCCGACCGCCACTTCAAGATCAGCGGAGCCAACTTGTTCCCGCGCCGCGACAGCTCGTGCAGCACGTCGGCTTTGGTCGAGAAGTGCCCCCACTCCTCGCGCTCGATCGCGTTGTCCACAACGCCGCGGAACTCAGGCTTCTCGCCCACGTGCTTGATCCGCCAACGTTGCACGGCTCGGGCGTAGCGCAAGGTCAGCGACTCGAAACCCTTGTCCGTCAGCTCGACCGGCTTCTGTCCGTACAGCCCGAACAGCACGTCTCCGAGCTGCTGCGCCGACCCGGGGTTGAACTCAGCCTTCTTTCCGTCTTCCGCGCGCTGACGGACGTACTGCTTGACCCGCTTCAACCCGGAAATCTCGCGCGCGCCCTTGCGCATCTCGGCCCGGTACAGCTTGTCGAGGTGCTCGACTTGATCCCGGTCCACGTATGCACCCTGATACTCCATGTCGGCGAGCGCCTCGGACAACGCGGGCATGAACTTGCTCGCGATCCTACGCAGCCGACGATTCTTCGCGTACTCCGGTTCCTTGCGCAACGCGTTGTAGGTGCGCAGCGTCACGTCCGCGTCCATGCCAGCGTACGGGAACAGGATCTTGCCGGGGATGTTGGCGTACGACCCACCACGACGCGGATCGGCTTCGGGGTGCCGTTTCTTGTAATCGTCCAGCGGCTTGTCGTACCCGCCCATCCCGGTGTAGTTCCAGGCGTGCTGATCGAGACCGTGCGTGCCATGCCGCTCGTCGATGACGAGGTGCGTGAGCATCGTGTCCTCATAGTTGCACAGCTCAACGCGCAGTCCGTGCCGGACGTGCAGCGCATCGAACTTCCCGTTCTGTAGCACTTTCGGCGTATCAGAGTGCAGGAAGCGACGCAGTAACCGCTTGACCTCGTGGCGCTCGTGCGCCTTCGGCCCATGCCGACGCCACGGGCTCTCCGCATGGTCTAACGGCACGATCCAGCCTTCGCCCTCCTTCACCGCGAACGACAGGCACAAGAGCCTGGGGAATTCGTTCTGGAACGGTGTGAGCGAGCCGCATTCGGTATCGACGGCGACCGGCGTCTCGGACGCGTGGAGCGTCTTCATGAGGCTAGACAATGTGTCTAGCGAATCGACCACCCGGTATTTGCCGGGCCCGCCCTTGTCCTCGACCTCGCCCGCCAGGAACGCTTGCACCACCTCGAAGGCTTGGATGAACTTCTCCATCTCGAAGTCGGCGCGCAGCACGTAGGCGGGATGCAGACAACCAACGACCTTGATGTGCTCGAACCCCGGCAGGATGCACGGCATGATCCGGCCGGTGTAGTTCGTGATGCCGGTGTGGCCGGTCAAGAGTGCGAGCGGCGTGTTCCCGAGCGCGACCAGCACCTTCGGCTTGCGCGCCGCGATCTCGGCGAAGAGACGTGGAGCACAGCTCTGCAACTCGGTCTTGTTCGGCGTGCGGTTACGCGGCGGCCTGCAACGTACCGCATTGGTGATGCCGCACTGATCCGACGACACGCTCGACATCGCGGCGATCGCCTCGCGCAACAGCTTTCCAGAACGCCCAACGAACGGCACGCCCTGCCGATCTTCGTCGCCTCCGGGAGCCTCTCCGATGAACAGCACATCGACCTTCGTCCACGCGTGCTCCTCGACACAGCGGCTGTTGACTACGTGCGGCTCGCTCTCGCGCGCTTTGATCTTGTCAGCGGGTCGAAAGTACCCGCCCTTGCTCGCCTCATCGAAGTCGTGGCTCCACGGGAACAACGAACACCATCGACAGCCGCTCTTTGGTTCGGCACCGGCGGCAACGATCGGGGCGCGCTTCGGCGCTTTGATCTTCGTCGCGACCTTCACGTCGGATCCTTGGGCGTGTACTCACGCACAAATGGCGAGCCCCAGCCCGCGCGATGCTGCACCGGCCTGTCCATCGGGAGCAGGAAGACGGGCGCTTGCTGCGCGTGGCGTTGGTAGCAGCGCAAGCGCAGCCCGCACGCTCGGCACTCCGCGCACCGCTCCGGAGCGCCGAAGCACTCAGGTGCGATAGCCGGGACTTTGAGGAGTGCGCGCATGAGTCAACGTCGGGTCGTGTCGGTCGGGCAACGGTCGTACTCGGTGGTCCCGTCTGCACGCGTCACGATGAACCCGCCGGTCAGGCGAGCTTCTCCACGCACCGGAGCGTTCCATTCCCAAGCGTACAGGAGCGCGCCGGGCACGCATTTCAATGGGGCCTCCACAGCCGCCACTTCCTGCGACAGCTCGACCGTCTCGGTCTGCGTAGTGCGCACTCCCGGGCTTACCTCGCATGACAGCAAGCGGACCAAGGTCGCACGCCGACCTTCGATCCTTACGACTTGGAAGTCAACACGCTGCGTGCGCACAGCCGCATTTCCTGCGAACCCATTCAACACCTCTTCCGGAACGGCACCCGACCTCTGCGCGACTGATCCAGCGTTCTCGTAGGTGACGCGTGTCACACAGTCGCCGACCTTGAGGATCTCCCAATCTTTGAGGCGCATGTGCTGGTTCGGGATGGTAGCGAGTGCGCGCCGGTTGCCTAGCGACTCGATTGCTTTTCCGTAACTACCACGGGTTGTGTCTTAGGCACCGACAACCTCGACCTGATGCGGTCCACCAGCGACGGGACGCGGCGTCGTTGCAGCAGGTCCCCCAGCCGGTCGCGCTCGTCGTCGGGGTCGCCGTCCGTCAGGCACAGATCCGTGACGACCGGCACCACACTGCACAGCGTCGAACGGATCGAGTCTCGATCGCGCCCCGTACCCGGGTCCAGTCCGATCACGAGTTCCCCCAGGCCCAGCGGCACGAGCGCCTCGATCAACCGTTGCTGGTACGGCGACATCACCCGCCCCATCAACGCGATAGCGTGGCGTGGCGCAGTCGCGGAGAACGGGCCTTCCGTCAGGACGACGCGCTTCCGGCCCACCACGTTGTCGTAGTTGAGCACACAGTGCTCGCGCGAATAGAAACCCTCGCGCTTCGGTGGGTTTTTCGTCTTGATGCGGTGATTGCCAGCATACCGACTCGTCCAGTAGACGGTCTCACCACCCTGCACGACCGGGAAGATCAGATACCCGGCGTACTCGCCGCGCGGACAGAATCCGACCTGGAAACGCTGCGCGACTTCCAAGCTCACGTTGCGTCGCGTCAGGTACAGGTGCGCGCGCTTCGTGGCGAGCTTGCTCTGCGTCTCCTCGGACAGCGGCACGTATTCGCGCGGCAACGGCTGCTTACGCAGCGGACGTTGCGAGGCTTCGTCCTCGCCGAACAGGATCCGCATGACCGTCTCGTGTATCGACCCGACCACGATCGGCGGGTCTTCGCGCAGCAGCACACGCTCCTCCGGTGTCAGGAACCCACCGTTGATGTAGCGGAAGAGGTGCTCGATCTCGCGGAACTTGAACTCGCAACGGAAGCACTGACCGCGGCGTCGATCCAGGTTTACCGCGAACTTCTTCTTGTGCGTCTCACCGCCCGTCCGATCCAGGCAGGCCGGGCACGGGAACGTGTACTCCGGTCCCGAACCCGAGTGAACGCCTAACCTCCGGTCGAGGTAGTCGAGCATCGACTTGGCGAGTTTGCTGTCGGGTCGGCGCATCGTGGTCAGTTCCGTGAGGCGACGCCCATGTTGGCGCCACTGTTCAACACCTTGAGCCTCAGCTCGGTTGTATGCACCAAGTCCCCGACTTTCAATGAGACGGTTGGCGGCGCGAACGCACCCAGGCCCTGCACCGGACCCGCCGCGCCCTTCCCCTCCGTGTGCACTTCAAGAGTGGAGTCTTCGCACTGCCACGTCAACCCGTCATCACACAGGTCGAAGCGCAACATCCCTTTCGACCGCGCCAGCTCCACGCCGTTCGCATCGATGATACTGACGTGTGTGAATACGCACGGCTTCGTGATGTGAACGATCACGCAGTAACCTCCCACCGAACTCGTCGCCAACGCCACTGGATAACCGCTTGCACGCCGGGAACCAATCCGACCTGTAGCGTCGTCTCACGCACATCCCACAGCGCGCTCAGATCCTCGGCGTCCAAGTCAACGCGCAACACCGTGTTCCAGCGCACACCGAACCACAGTTCGGACCTCGACACTTGCACGCTGAACTTCACGTCGTCCCCCGCCCAAGCTCGCGCGCGAACTCGCGCAACTCACGGTCGATCGACGCCATCAGGTCCATGTCGGCCTGCGTCGGCTCACTTCCTGGGTCCATCCGGCGCATGATGGTCGTGTAGAGCGCTGTCGCTCCGCCGTAAAACGCGGTCCGGCACTCACTGACCTGTTCGTCCGGCGCGTCCGGAGACAGCACATCCGTGCGGTACGACTGCCACGCTCGTTCGACCAGTCCCACCAACTCGACCATCACGCCACCTTCTTCGATGGGCGCGGTTCGCGCCTCCGCTTCGGCTTGTCCTTGGAAATTCCAGCACGCCGCTTGAGGTTCTGTGCTTCCTCTTTGCGCTTCGCCTTCACGACGAAGCTCGTCGTCTCCAGGTTCTCGTCGTGCTGCTCGCCTTGTAGCAAGATCCGCGCGCCACTCACGTCGAACAACGCGAGAGACCGGATCCGCGCTTGGTTGCGTTCGATCGAACAATCCACGGTACGTCCATCCTCGGCGTTGCGCAACGCAGCCGCGTACAACCGGCACCGCCCTTCGATGCGTTCATCTTGCGTCTGGCAGTTCGACACCAGGATGCCAGAGGCGAGGTAGAAGTTGTGATTGTCCTCAACTTCAATATCGAGGCGCTCCCGATTCACGTAGTCGGCTGTGGCTATAGAAAGGACGCGCACTGGACGATGCACAACCTGCCCCGGGCCCACGACCGGGCACAGAAACCGCTTCGTCCGCCTGGGCCCCGGGTCGTGGATCACGAAGCGCGCCAACCTGCGCAACAAAGAACGGCTTGAATGCGCACTGAACTCCAAGGCGCCGTCGCGCGGCCTCGGCACACAGTCCAGATTCCAACGGTCAGAGAACCATTCGACCATCCGCGCGCGATCCGCGTCCGAGTACCCATTCGTGTACAGCACCACGCGGTCGCCGCTCTTAGCTATGGTCCCGTCATCCATGAACCAAACAGCCAGACCCAACGGACCAAGCTCGTCGAGAACCGATTGCGGCACGATCTTCCTCCCACGCGGGTAGAAAACGCGCCTAAGACGCTTTAGATCCAGGCCACGCACCGTCAGCATATTCGATGTCCTGGCCGTCACTGCCACGCCATTTATCAAAGAGGCGTCACGTTCTATTGCAGTGATCGCACAAGGAAGCCCAACCAGCGCTTCCGCCTTCCAACGCAGGTAGTAGGCTTGCGACACACCGTGTTCGACTGCCAAAGCACCGTTGCGGCGAAGGTGCCCGTCGCCCAGCATAGTACCCAACACCATTTGACGCTGCGCGTCCGACAACGCGTACGCACGCCCCATCACCAGCGACCCTACACGAAGTTCTCGCGCAGGCACCTTCGATCCGTCAGGTCGGAAATACTCGTGATCCGGCGTCGTCACTGACCCTTTCGAACGCCCCGTGATCTCGGTCTTCACACGCACGAATCCATCTCGCGGCGCGAGCCCGTTGTGGAACCAGTGCTTCACCTTCTTCCATTCATCCACGCCAGTCTCAAAGTTGTGCGATAGAACGTACACAGGCTCGCGCTCAATTCGCCGCTTGATATCCCAAATCTTTACCGGCCCGTCTTTCGTGACAACGGACTGGTCGCGCTGCAAGCAGAAGGCTATGGCTGCGTCCACGATCGCCGCTTTCTCGAACGCTTCGGAGAAGTCCTCGATCGTGACGGTCTCTTTCTCCAACGCGCCGCGCGAGGCTTGCGAGCCTGTCCACACGGCCGCATCATATTCGTCGGCGAGCTGGCGCAGATCCTCGTAGATACCGGCTTGCTCGTGCCGCATCTCTCCGAGGCGCCGCTCCGGCTTCATGATGTCGGCGTAGTCCACCACGATCAGGTCGGGCGTGAACCCACGCGCGGACAAGAGCGTCAGGTGCGAGCGAATCTTGCTCACGGTCGCACTGCGGGTCGGGTAGTGCTTGACGAACAATCGACCGCGCACGTACGTCTTGACGCGCTCCGATAGGCGCTGTCCGTACCGCTCAGGATCAGTACCGCGCAGGGTCACGCGCTTGCCCATCAGCCGATCGTCGTAGCGACGCGCAATTCGATCCTGGTGCATCTCCAAACTGTAGTGCGCGACGTTGTACGCTTTGGGCGACGTGACGGCGCCGTACGCGATGTTTATCAGGACGGTGCTCTTCCCGCGCTTCGGCGGCGCCAATATCACGCCCAGCTCTTTCCTGCACAATCCACCGCCCATCAGCGCGTCGAGGTGCGGCAGGCCCGTCGAGATCCGATCTTCGTGCGCGCTCGGATCCAGATAATAGGCGCGGCGCTCCTTCACGTTGCGCCGATAATCGACGCCGAGATCGAGCAAGTCTTCTCCGACCAACCCGGCCGCATCGAAGTATTTGCGCACCTCACGCTTGCCGCGTTCTAGATCCTCGGCGGCTTTGAGCGTCGCGTTCACGTACGCCTGTTGCCGACCGAACTCGATCACTCGCTGGAACACGGCCTTCGCGTCCGTGACGTCTTCCGAGTACATCCGCTCCACGGATTTCGCAGCGCGCTTGTAGTCTTCGTCCGCGACCTTCTCGCGCAGCTCTTCCAACAGGGTCGGCTTCTGCGGAAGGTTCCGGTTTGCATCGACGTGCTCGAACAGCACTTCGGAGATCGTCCGGAGCGTCGCGCTTCCGAAGAACGTCGGGTCGAGCGCGGATCGGTATCGGATGATCCCGCCCGGCACTCGCGCCAACACGGCGAGCGCGTGCCGTTGGAACTGGTCTCCGAACTCGTAGGTGGCGGGCGCGTTCAGTGCCATGCCAGCCCCTCGACTTCGGCCAACTCGGTGACGCGCGACTTCTCACGAGGCTCGACCACGCGGCGCACCAACTCGGCGAACGACTGCCATGTGAAATGTGTGAACCCGATTCGATCCGCGAGTCCATGCTGGTACGTCTCGGCGATCGCGGCGGCGGCGCGCAATCGAGCGTACTCGCGCTCCACTCGAAGTTGCGGCGCACCAAACAGGTTGCAGGCTCGATGGTAGTGGGATTCCTTCCCGCGTTCCAACGCGAGCCAATCTCGATTCGGATCCGCATCACGAACGCAGCCGTCCCAATCGGCGCATCCGTCTTGCATGAATCGCGCGGTGAACTCTTCTCCCACCGAGTATTCGCCGAGGAACAACTGTCGCCGCAGATTCGCGGCCGGAGTCTCACCCGTGCTCCCGTCGTGACGCGCGTGCCGGAATCGCCTCGCGAGCCGCCCCAGATACGCGTGGTAGCGCCGCAACGCATTCTCACCGCACAGGTGCATCGGCTGGAACCCGATTCGAGGATTCGCCGCGACCCAACGACTCATGGCCCAGAGATTACCTGCGATGTGCGTCTCGACGTCCGTGCCGTTGGCAGCGCAATCGCGCTCGACGCGCTCCAGTACGGTGCGCTGCCGCGACGCGATGAATGGCTTGCGACCGAATGCTTCGCGGAACAACCGCGTGTAGATCACGTCGATCGATTCGGACGCGCTTGGCGCGAGCGCCGCGAGATCCGCGACGCGTTCCGATAGCGATCGCACGTCTGCCCATGCAGCGGTATTGCGCGCGCACTCCGCGCGAGCCGGACACGCACGACAATCCGGGTCGTCGTCGCGATGCCGATCGCCGAAACAGGACGGCAGTTCGTCAGGTGAAAGAACGGGATGTTTCTTCGCCACAGCTCGTGGGATTCACGTCGGGGGTTTCCGGGAGCGTCAACGTCACGAGCCAGGGTATATCCGGCCGCATTCCCGCTTGTCAACCCCCTGATCGTTTTTTCCGAAACTCACTTTGCTAGACACATTGTCTAGCGAATCGCGCGCTTCCACCGCTTGAACGGCAGCAAGTCGTCACCCACATCGAATTTGTTGGGCTCGGGCCACTTCTCGACCAGCACGACCTCGTAGCCTTCCTGCTCGTACGACTCGGCGCGTGCGACCGCGTGCTTGCGCAGCGTCGGGTGCGACGTCGGCACGAAATCCACGACCCACACGTCCTTGGTATCGCGCCGCATTCCGCGTCCGATTCGCTGGAGTGCGTTCGTCACGGACTTGACCCCCTCGGCCAGCACGATCGCATCGACCCCGGGAATGTCCTCGCCCTCTTCCCAGATTCCGGTGGCCAGCACGACGCGCGTCGTACCGGCGCCGTAGCTCTTCTTGGCGAGATCGCGATCGCCTTTGTCCGATGCGCCCCAGATCGCCAGGAAGCTGATTCCGGTCTCTTCGAGGCGCTCGCGCAGATCCTCCCAATGCGCTCGGTAGCGGCACATGACGAGCGGCTTTCGTCCCTGCTCGACCAACCACTGCACCGCCTGGATCACGGCCGCGTTGTGGCGACGATTCTCCGCGACGCCCACACGGTACGCGCTCCGGTACACGTCCTGCGGCTCGGGCTTCACGGCCTCGGGCGTCCTGACTCGCTGCCCACGCGCCACGCGGCGCTCGATGGTCGCTTCACGCGCCAGCCTCGCCACCTTTTCCGTACGGTCCGGCCCGGTCGCCGCCTCGCTCATCACCATCGCGATCTTCGGACGCGCCGCGAGACCCGCGTCGATCAACTTGGTCGTGTCGCACGAGTAGAGGATCGGCCCGGTCGCCCCGATCATCCGGAGGTCGGACAGCTCGTCGGCTTTGAGCGGCGTCGCGGAGAAACCGTATCGACGGTGCGCACCCGAGTGCATGAACAAATCGAACCACGTCGTGCTGGACGCGCGGTGCACCTCATCCCCGATGATGACCTGGAAGTTGCGCACGATGCCGCGCAACAGCGGATCGGCCGGACGAGTCTTGCGCCCGACTTTACGCAGCTTCCAGCCCTGCATCGTCTGTGCAGTCGCGACCACGACGTCGCCTTCGACGCGTTCCCCGTCGCCCATCCAACCGACGCGCAGATCATCCTGGTAGTAGCGCTGCAACCGCTCGACCGTTTGGTGCATCAGCCCTTTCTTGGGCACGAGGATCAACGTGTTCCACGCAAACTCCTCAAACAGAGCGCGTGCAATCACGGCGATCATTTCGGACTTCCCACTCCCGGTCGGCGACTTGACGATACCGCAGCGAGCCGCGAGTGCGGCATGAACGGCGTCGAGCTGGTGCGGCCACAGTTCGCGGAACTTCCCCGAACGCGGCAGGTAGTCCGCCTCGATCCTCGACCAGTCGTGACGGAGCTTCTCCTCGAACCCCGACACGAACACGTCCCGCCCCATCTCTTGCAGGTGCTCGACGACGCGCGGCGTCAGACCGGCCGGGAAGCGGGAACCGCGGAACAGCCGGATGCGGCCGTCCCATCGCTTCTCGCGGAAGGCCCGCGACACCCAGGGCTTTGGGTGCGGCACCGTCAGGCAGGCATCGAGCACGCCGTCCGGCGCGTTCCGAAGCTCAGCCCAAGCACCCCGGACGTAGATCGCGGCTCGCAGCACGGTGACGGGCCGGTGGCCCGGGTAGATCCCCGGCTCGCCTGCCAGCGTTTCAGCCTTGAGCGAGCCGGGGTTGGTCTCGACCGGGTTGTGACGTTGCGCCCCTGCCCGATGAAGAGCTGGGCCAACTCCCGGCGAGGCGCGCATCCTAGCACAGGGGGGCCCGGGGGGTCCAGGTCGCGCGTTCCGGAATCCGGAAGTTCTGGACGATCCTTCGCTAGACACATTGTCTAGCAACTCCGTAGACAATGTGTCTAGCGATCCGCCAGCCGGTCGCGCGTACGCGTTTTCTTGTCTGACATCCGAGCGTAGCGAGGATGTCAGACCCCAAGAGGTTACTCAGTACGCTCTTCTCTCTACACATAGTCTTCATATGAGTAACTGAGTAACTGATGGCTCTGTGTCGATGGCCATCCGCCAGTGCTAATGGCCATGATCGATGGCCATTGGCCAATGGTCATCCGCTATGGCCAATGGCCAATACGCGTCCGGGCGCGCGCGTGGAGCAACCGGCAGGGCTCCTGTCAAATACCACCCCTTGTGGTTTTCGTGACCCCCCACCACAAGAGCAAAAACGCGTTTACGACACCTGCGCGGGCTTGAGGAAGTAGTCGCGGAGGAACGCGGCGCGCGATCCAGCGTCCCGGAGACGGGCGTACGCGAGCATCGCGTTGAAGCGTGCGAAGTCGGAAGCGCGCTTCTCGTCGATCTTTCCGAACGGCAGCTCGATCGTGAGGTCGGCGCGCCACTGTCGGATCCCGATGATGTTGCCGGTGTACGTGTCGCCGATCCGGCTGATGCCCCGGTTTTCGAGCGACTCGATCGCCTTGCTGACCGTGCTGCTGGATGCGACCTCAGCGGCGGCTTGTAGCGCGTTCTTGTTGACGTAGGCGGTGACTGCGCGTTCCGTCGCCATGCCGGGCTTGTCCAACTCGGGGCGCACGCTATGCGTCCACAGCTCTTCCCACACGCGCCGTACGAACGGTTTGGGTGTGGCGGTCCGGAGCGTCGCCTCGAACGCTCGCACGTCGAACGTGATTGGCGTACCGGCTTCGACGGGGCGCTTGTCGATCAGACCCTTGGAGTGTAGGATCCCGAGGATCACGCTCACCTGCTGTTCTTGGATCACCTTGCGGGTCAGGCTGATGATCTCGCCCGTCATCTCCCGCACGGTCTTGCGCAACGTCGTGTCGGGCTGGAGCTGGTCGTGTAGATAGTCCCAGACGACTCCGTACAGAGCGGCGGGCGGGTTCGAGCCCTCGATGAGCGTGCGTTGGAACCGGATCGAGTAGTCGTCCACGATCACGAGCGACACAGAGGGCAGGCCGTCGCGACCAGCCCGTCCGCACTGCTGCACGTACGCCTCCAGGCTCGACGGGATCCCGAAGTTCAACACGGTCCGGATGTTCGGAACGTCGATGCCCATGCCGAACGCAGTGGTCGCGCAGACGATCGGCACGTCGCCGCTCTTGAACCCGTCCTGGACGCGTTCGCGCTCCTCTTTCTTCATGCCGCCGTGGTAGAAGTCGGCGCGCCCCTTCCCGTGGTGGTCGACTGCCATCTCGACGAGGCGCTCCGCCATCTTGCGGGTGTTCGCGTAGAGGATGTGGCGACCGGCCGACAGGTCCATCCCGGCGATCCCGTCTTCGGCGATCTGGAAGGCGCGGGACGGGCTCAACGTCGCGTCTTCGACCTGATAGTCGAGGTTGGTGCGCAGCGGATCCCCGACGACGAGCGCGTGGTCCGGCGCCATCTCAAGGCTCGTGACAACGTCCTGCACGACGAGGTTCGTGGCGGTGGCGGTCATCGCGAGGATGGGCGGGCGCGTTCCACCGCGCTTGGTCAGGGCGTGCACCAGACGGTTGATCCGCATGTAGTCGGGGCGGAAGTCGTGCCCCCACTCGCTGCAACAGTTGTGATTCAGCACGCCGTCGGCGAAATACGTGCGGGTGTCGGTGACCGAGATCGTGTAGACGATCGGCAGCTCCGCATCGCGTCGTGGGTCATCCGGGCCGATCAGATCCACCTCGACCACTCGCGCGTAGTTGACGTGACCGCCCGCGTTGATCGGCTGACCCAGCCCCATCTTCGAGAACGGCAGGTCATCCCACAGCACGCGTGGCAGAAGATCGCCCACTTTCACTTCGCTCGCCATCATGAAGCCGTGGTCGTCCACGTAGATTGGGTGCTTTGACGTCACGCGCACCGGCGTCGAGCCGGTCTCGAAGTAGATATCGACCCAAACGTCGCGATAGCTCTCACGAGCGCACACGCCGGTGATGCGTTGGACCACGAGCTGATCTTCTCCGCCCTCGCTGAGAGCGTGATCCCCTTCCTCGTCCCACCCGACCACCATGTCGCCCACCTGTACCTGATCGGCGCGACGCAGCGAAGGACGCGCGTTGAAGCGATCGAGACAGTAGATGAGCGAATCGGGGCGGTGCGCGTGCGCCTCGTCCACCACGATGTACGAAACGTCTGCGCGAGCGATCTCCTGGAGAAAGTGCGGGTGGTTGAGGCGCTCGGGCGCGATGTACAGGAGCTTGTAGGCACCTGCGATGAAATCGGCAATGCGCTCGTCCTGGTCGTCGCGATCGACGTGACTGTTGATGTAGGTGGCGGGGATGCCGCGCCGAGTGCAATCATCGACCTGATCTTTCATCAGGGCGATGAGAGGAGAGACGACGATCGCCCCACCCTCAGAAACGATCGCCGGGATCTGAAAGCACACCGATTTTCCACCACCTGTCGGCAAGACGGCCAGCACGTCGTTGCCATCGAGCGCCAGCTCCACGACGATCCGTTGAGCCTTACGAAAGTCGTGGTGCTTCCAATGACGCTGCAAGGCCGCTCGGGCCTGTTCCATCGACATACCGACTCCTCCGAGCGCTCTATGCGCTCTGCTTGCGTGTGCGGCGCGTACGGTTGGCGCGGCCCATCTCTTCCAAGTACCGCGATGACTTGAAGAGCTGGAGCTGATGGGCCTTCGAGACGACCGACTTGGCGCTGCGATTCAGCTCGCGCGCCACTTCGATATTGGAACGATCCGGGTACAGCCTGCGCAGCGTCTTGACCTCGTCCACGGTCCAGCGCGGCATCTCGGTGCTCCCGTGCAGCTTCTTCAAGAACGCTTTGTCCTTGGCGAGCCTCAACCGATTCGCCAGAGCGTCCACTGCGGTCAGGGTGAGCCCGAAGCGCTCCGACAGCGCGGCATCAGTGCTGGTCCCGTAGGCACGACGAAACACCAACTGCTGCTCGCGTTTCAGTACCGGCTGCCGTGCCATGTCGGGCATGATGCCGACGGCAACCGGGCCGATCAACAACGCGAGCGGATTATCGATCACGTTGCAGGGTGACAGCCGGGCAAGTGCAGGCACTCCGCGCAGGGAGTCTCGCGGTTAGTTCGGGGTACCTGCACGCTCATGCAGGCGGCTCGCGCGGCGGTACAGCCCGGGCAGACCACGCGCGCGTCCATTGCGCACAGCACGCACGTCCTGGTCGGGCTATCGATACCGACGGAGAACACGTGCCTGCACATCACACACCGGAGCGTCAAGACACTAGGGTTGGCGTCTATCACTTGAAGCCTCCCTCGGCACCACGGCGGTCCTGCAACTCGGCAAGGGCCGCCTGTAGCTCGGCCTCCAGTAACGCGACGCGAGACTCCAGCAAGGCAACTTTCGCGACGCAGTCTGGTGCGATGGCAGGTGCTTCGTCCACCGGCGCAATCTCCATCTCCACCAACCGCATCCAATCGTGCGGACGCACTGCCCACGCCATATCAGGCGAGAGCTGGCGGAAGTGCAGCTCGGGCGCGCTAGCGGTCGGACCGAACGTCTCAAACAGCGCGTACGAGACGACCAGCACGAGGATCACGGCGAGCAGCGCCGGTAGTGCTTTGCTAAACATGAGATGGCAGAGAAGCGAGCGGGTGGCAGAGGGCAGCGAAGAAAGTGGGCGCCACCCGACGAGTAGACCCTGCGGCTCGCGTTCGCAAGGCCAGTCGAGTGGCGCCCGTTCGAATCAGGCGACGAGCTGATAGCGGGCAGCGCTCAGCTCGAAGATCATCCCGGTCTTCGGCGGGGTCATCGTCTTGTCAGCCGGGAAGACAGCTTGGAGCGCCTTCACCGATTGACTGTGTCGGTACGCCTGTTCCGCAGGCTCTTCGCCTTCCTTCGGCTCCGTGCGTACCTCGTGACGTAGCGCACCGTCGTTCGAGGTCCACGATGCGATCATCGTGGAGCCCGAAGCACGCGAGGTGCCGTAGATCCCGGAGTCGGGGCCGATAGCGGAGAAGTTGCTGATCGACGGCTCCAGGTTCAGCAACGCGTTGACTGCGTTGCTGTGCCGCCACGCGTGGTTGCTGAAAGACTCGTGCGGCTGCTTGGGCGTGATGACGCGCTGCGTCCCGCTGGGCGACTCCCAGGTCGTCTCCATCACGACGGGCGGCATGATGCCGCTCGACCCGGTGGAACCGCTCGACGAAGCCGCCGCGTAGCCATCCACGGACCAACCCACGATGAGCGTCATGCCGCGGGTCTGGATGACCTGACGGCCGCTGCGCACGAGCATGTCGAGCTGGTCACCGGAAATGGTCATCGTGTTGGGCAACGAGCCGACGGAGTCACCACCACCGCCGCCATTGAACTGAGCCCGGGAGGGCAGCGCGAGTGCGCTGAGCAACGCCAGCGCCGTCAGGAAAACCTTCATGTGCGGGATCCTCTTGTGTGTTGGCGGGATCTTCCGGCGCGACAGCGCCTGGGCGTTGCCCGCGCGTTTCAACTCAACCGTACACCTCCTACCGGCGGGCGCAAGAGGCGAAATGCGAAATCTATACAGGCCGCGGATTTGGGCTTTCCTGGGCCCTAGGCAGCGACCAGAACGCGGTTACGGCCGCTCCGCTTCGCCTCGTACAGCGCGGCATCGGCGCGTTTCACCGCCTCGCGCGGGCCCTGCGGGTCGTAGGCGGCCACCCCCGCGCTGATCGTCACGGAGCGCCCGAGTGCCTCGATGCGCGTCGAGCCGACCAACTCGCGCAGACGGTCCGCCAAGGCACCGGCATCTTGCGCGGGCAGCCCAGGGCACACGACGAGGAATTCCTCGCCACCGAACCGACACACGTCGTCGCTGACGCGAACCGCCTGGGCGAGCGTCTGTGCGATCGACCGCAGCACGGAGTCGCCGACGTCGTGACCGTGCTCGTCGTTCACGCGCTTGAAGTAGTCGATGTCGATCAGGATGACGGAGCACGGACGATCCGCGGCGGCTTCCTGCGCGAGGCGCTCGTCAGCAAACCGGCGGTTCCCGACCTGCGTGAGCGCGTCGGTGCGCGCTTCGCGCTTGAGCGTGGCGATCTCCGTGCGGAGCTGTGCGACTTCGAGTGCGAGCTGCGTGCGCGTGTCCATCACCTGACCGCGCCTCCGCACGCCTTCGTCTCACCCTGGATCAGGAAGAACGACGTCGCGTGCTGTCGCTGCGACGGTAGGTCGTTTAGCCACTTGCCTTCGCACGCCTCGACGCTCGTGAACGTGAACCGCGCGCCGACGGGCGTGGCTGTACGTTCACCGAAGGCCGAGCTGTCCATCATGACGTTCTCGAACACGACGAGCGCCTCAACGCCGGGCATCTGCATCCACCACGCGAGCGTTCCGTGGACGGCCGGGTCGAACAGGTCGAGCAGCTCGACTTTAGTTAGTTGCTTCACGGTGTTACCTAGTTACCTAGCGAAAGAAGCGAAGACGGGTTTCGTGACGCATTGCTCGACGCGATTCCGCATTTCGGTGTCCCACCCGAAATCGAACGCGCTGCGGCGGCTCATGCGTACCTGAACGCCAACCACGCCGCTGGACTTCGCGTCCCCGAGCATGGACTCAGGTTCCGGACCCGCACCAGGGCCCGCGCCCCAGCCCTCGTACACGACGAGCCTGGGCCAGCGCGTCAACACGGTCCCGCGCTCGTTGCGCTTGCCCTTGGGCGTGTAGCGCACGTGCAGCGCGCTCGGATACTGCGCGTACTCGGCCTCGTAGACCGTCAGGTCGCGCACCGGGATCTTGATCCACGCGCCGAGCCCGCCGGGCAGCAGGATCGTTGCCTTCGCGAGCTTGAGCGCCGGGACCTCTTCGGTCGCGGGCTTGCCGGGCCGGGGGAACGAGCGTTCGATCAGGAAGGTGCCGTTTGTCGGAAGAGCTTGGGTCGCGTTCATGCCCCACCTATCGACCAGGGCAGCCGGAGACTTGAGCGAATCGGAGTGGAAAAGAGTTCCGCCTGTGTGTCCAGCGCAACCCGCCGCCCTGCACTCGATAGCAGGTGACCCTCTCGAACGGCCCTTGGGTCGGCAGGCAGTCGCCACGCTCCACGCGCGTCCGACGGGTTGCGATAGACACACAGCCAGAGCGGAGTTCCGGTCGTCCTCAGGATCCCCATCCCGACGACCGGAACTCCCAGCCCGGCGAGTGACCGCCGGGTTTTCGTAGACACATTGTCTAGCAACGGAGAGGACCGCGACACATCACCGTCGCCACGACGTCATGCAGCAGCGCCGGAGCGATATCACGACGCGCGTCGATCCCGACGTCCACCAACTTCCCGCGGGCGCCCTCCGGCAAAGACGTGACCTTTTCGCGGTGATCGTCTCCGTGCCAGTGCCCGTGCAGCAGTAGATCCATAGCCACGGCTTCGCGCGGCGTGAAGTCGGCTGGATCATGCCGCAGCGTAATCGTCGCCAACCACACCTTCTGGCTCATGCACGTGATGAAGAGGCTCTTCGCCACCTCCTCGAACCCTGACGCGAGCATCGCGGTGGTGCTGCGATCGTGATTTCCGCGCACCAAGATGATCGACCCTTTGAGCTGCGCACGAAGCTCAACGAGGCGCGGTCGCGGCACCAGTGCGAAGTCGCCCAGGTGGTAGACGGTGTCCTCTGGCTGCACAACCGCGTTCCACGCCTCGATCAGCTTGTGGTCGTGCTCCTCGACGGACGAAGCCCACGTCCGCCGCCACGGACAGTAGTCCATGATGTTGGCGTGCCCGAAGTGCGTGTCGCTGGTGATCCAGGTGTTCATCGGCTCTTCGCGTCGGCCTCGCCGAGACGCCTCCACACGTCACGCACGCGATGTAGTATCCGCCTGCACAACGCGACCACGAGCGCGACGAATATCCACACGATAGTGGCGCACATCCACACGATCACCGCGAGTGCAATCAGCGTCAAGAAGACCGCCACGACGTCATTGAGGCTCACGGCTTGAGCGTCCCGTCCGGGTTGCGCAGCGGATGCTGCTCGAACTTGGTGCGTTCGGGCCCGCAGTGCTCGGGTGGAGCCCGGTGACAGTGCAGGCCGAACGTGCCTGAATCAGGATGCCCGCACGTCAGGTCACTGTCCGGCTCCATGTAGCTGTATCGACAGGCCCAACAGTTCTCGGGCGGCGCCCACCGCTTCTGCCAGCGTGCGATTTTCTGCTCCACAGCGACGCAATCGCCGCCGAACTCGTACACGATCTCCAACAGAGCGTCTGGGTGGACGATCTCTGGACGATGTCCTGGCGCCTCGGAGTCACGCTCCACCACAACGACGTTGGCGTACGCCTCCATCGTGCGCTGGCACTGCACACAGACGCAGTTCCGCACGATCGTGGGCTTGGCTTTCACTTATCACCTCGCACTCGTGTCACCGGGATACCTGCGGAGCGCGCCTGCTCGACCATGTCGGCCGTACCGGCGCCTCCAGGCAGCGCGAGAACTCGATCAGGCCGCACAAGGTCCAGCATCCAACCGTTGCGCAGCGGTCCCGCGCGCCGACCGTAGAAGGTCCATTGCGCGTCGATCCTGATGCACGGCACGCCGTTCTGTTTGGCCCAGCGCTCAGCGAATCGATCCACGCCGGTGGCGCCTCCCACGACGATCGCCTTGATCTTCGCTCGACGCTTGTCGAGCGCCCGCCACGTGGGCGTGCGGTCCCGAGCGTTGCGTGAGCCGCACACCAACAGCTTCACGAGACGAGCTGCTCGACCTTCTCGCGATCCACCACGACCAGCACCGCCACCGTCACGAGGTCGCCGTTCGCGTTATGGAACAACTTGCTCGACGTGAACGCGGGTCGCTTCTTGCCGTCGATCGACACACGACCGTCGAGCTTGTAGCCGTCCTGCCGCACCTCGGACATCGAGCGCACACCGTAGACGGTGCCGTCGAGGCGGATGGCCAACGCCTTCACGGTGTGGACGCGGTCGCTGAACCCGTACTTGCGCACGTCCAGCGCCACGTCGTTCACCGGGGCGGACCACACACGATTCTCCGGCATGGTCCAGGCGGCAGCGGAGGGGTCTTGAACTTTCGGGTAGGTCTTCATGGCCGAACAGTACCACCTCGATTCCAATCGGGGGGCATTCCACGGGAAATTCCGTGCAGGACGATCCAATCCCGGGCGAACTGCGCCGGATCGTCGGCTTGCGACAGCTTCGCTTCGAGCGCGCCCTTCACGGTCTGAGCCTGAGCGCGCAGCGTCTTGACGTGACTGAGCATGCGGTCTGCCGCGAGGCACGCGCCCTCGAAGATACGCCGCAGCGGCGTACCTTCCGGCTGCCGCTCCGTCACGGCCTCCAGATCACGCAGGACGAGGCGCGCTCTACGTTCACGCCGCTCCAGATCGGCCAGGACTTCGAGCAGGTGTTGGTATTGAGTGGTATCGGACATCACTTCGGCTTGTCCACGATGACCGTCACGGTGTTGACCTCGGTTCCAGACTCGCTGAACGAGCCCGCCGGATTCTTACGAATGGTGGCGCGGTTCTGGAAGGCGAAGTCGCGGAAGTCAGCATAGCGCCCCGTGCTCCGGTATTGCGCGCCGCTCGACATGATCGCGACGAGGCGCCCGCCCGGCTTGACGAACGTCCAGGCGTGGAACACGTGCTCGACCTCCTGCGCGTTGGCGAACGGCGGGTTCATCAGCACGACGTCGTAGAGCTTTCCCGCGGGCCGCGCGTCGAAGAAATCCTGCACCTGCACCGTCATGGTGGCGTTGCCACGCGACTCGACGCGCTGCGCCAGCAGGTCGAGCATCTCGACCGCGGCCGGATCGTTCTCGATCGCCGTCACTTCACGGCACCCGCGCCGAAGCGCGGCCCGGACGAGCGCACCGTCACCCGCGGACGGCTCCAGCACGGACGTGTACCGGGCGATATCGGCGGCTTCCGCCACCGCCGTGGCCAGTTCCTCGGGCGTGTAGAAGGCTTGGCGCGCCGCCTTCTCGGACTTCGCGACCGACGTGCCGGTCGGGCGGATCGCTTCGCCGCGCTTGCGCGCCACCTTCGACTCGCGCGGCTCGGGCAGCGCGCCCGGGTAGCGCTTCGACATGATCCGGTTGAGCGAATCGACGTGCGCGGGGTTCAGGATCTGCACGTGCGTCGTGCCCTTCATGAAACACTTGATCCGCATCAGGACGCGCCCGGCCGGGCTCGGCACATCCACCCACCGGCCCCACGGGACGTTACCGATCGTGCGCAACCCCGGCGACGTGTGGGTGGGCGGAGCCTGACCGTCCAGGATGCAGAGCACGCGCTCCAGGTCGTGCAGGCTCTCGTGTCCGTTCAAGTTGGCAGCCGTACCGACGAGCGAACGAGACCACGCGTAGAACGCGCCCGTTATGATGAGCTTCGCGCCGATCCTGGCGGGCTCGTTGGTCTTGTGATCCCAGCTCAACGCTTTGTAGACCGACTCGACGCAGCGCTCGAAGAACTCGTTGGTCTGACCATGCAACGCCGCGAACGTCATCTCGATGTTCTCGCGTGTGAGCGGCGGCAGCGCATCGTCGGGGCGGCGGTTCCCCTGACGCGACCCGCGCAGGCGCGCGAACAGCTCTTCGCGCGTACGGTGGTCCATGATCGTGTCGATGTTCGTCAACGCGAACAGCCGCGCCCAGATCGAACGGTCCACCTCGTTGACGATTGCATCCCAATGTCCCGCGTCGCGGAGCTTGGCGAGGTCGGTATCCGCGCACACGCGGAGCATGGGCTGCGGCGCGCCCACTCCGAACACGGCGAGGCGCTCCTCAGCTTGGTCGAGCATCTCGCGCGACGTACGTAGCGCGTCGATCGTGGCGTCGCGGGCCGCGAGTAGCGCCTCGATGCTGATCGAGGGGATCGGAAGTTGGTCGCTCATGCCCAGAGGATCGGCAACGGACGGGGCAGGACTTGAGGGAATCGAGAATCAGGCCGGGGCGCCAGGACGAGGGTCGTAATCCGGACAGGTCTGGGCCTGCTTCATCGTCTCGAACCACTCACCGTCCTGGACGCTGTAACCGGCCATGTACCACCGGACGCGGACCGTTCCGTTGGCGTCCGGAATCCACTTCGTGCAGTGCGCGCTCCAGTCGTCGCCAGGAGTCACGTCCGACCACCGGCGGTGACCTGAATCGAACGTCCAGTTCTTGCACCCGATGCACGAGCGGTATGGGTACGGAATCGGCTGTACCTCGCTGCCGCGCGCGAGCTGTTCCAGGACGGGCGACGGGTGCGACGCCGAGAACGTGCCCAGCTCCAACGCCCACCGCTCGTCGTCCATGAACGGCTGTCGCACCAACGTGTTGCGGCGTTCCGGGCAGGTCATGCACGTCACACGCAGGTGGCCGCACGGTCGGTCGATCACGATTTCATGTGCCATCGACCTATTTCCCGGTCCGCCTTGACCCAAGCGATACCGTAGCCAGCCTGGAAGTACGTGAACGCCGTTCTTGTGTCGGCGGACCTGTACCACGAGCCGGTCGGACTGCGCTCGAACGAAAGCTGTCCACTGAATCGAGTCTCGAACGCGCTGCGGCACTCCACGTTCAATGCGTCCGGCGCGGTCGCACTCCTAGCACGTCTGAGAGCGCTGTACGCAGCGTCACGGGCGCCGGTCAACGCCCGGATCGCGTCTCCGCTGATCGCTTCGTCGGAGATCCGAAGGCTGTCCCCGCGGTAGCAGGCGGTCAGATAGGCGCGCTCCAACGCGTCCAGGTTCCCATCCTCAACCGCCACGGCAGCACGTGGAGCCTGCGCCAAGGTCCACCTGCCCAGGATCGCCATTGACGCCTCGTCTGGAGAGCGATCCCGAACAGGTCGATACGCCGAGGAGCCGTGCCCGGTCGAGTACACCTCGACGCGAACGTACGACCCGAGATCGATTTCCGGGATCCTGTCGCCGCCCGGGCGACCGTACTCGCCAGAGTGGTTGCCGTAATCGCACGAGTAGCCGTTCTCGACAACCACGAACGCCTTCGGCGTGATCGACACGAGCACGCCACGCATGACGACAACAGGCGGTGTCACTTCCGTTCCCATTCTGGTGCTTCCTTCACGTCGTAGGGGGCGCCGCGGCTGTCCAGCGCGAACATCATGGAGAGAGTTTCGTCTTCGGTCGCCGAGCCGATCGCCGCGCGGATACCGTACTCACGCGGGAGTCCGGCGCGTTCCGCTACCAACGACAGTTGCAGCGCGGTCTGCGTACCGTACGGGACGTAGGGCAGGGTGATTCGGTGTCCCATCTATTTCTCCCATCCGTTATCGGCCAGTCCCGGACGCATCGCCTCTCGAAGCTCAGCCGGTGAAATCACAGGGTCGAGATCCTTAGGATCAATACCCCTGCCCGACCGAAGCGCACAGCGCATTCCGGCTTGGTGATTGCGCATCTGCGTCACCGCTATGCGTGCGCCACAGCGACGGCAGGTGCGTTTCGGCATCGTTCGACCACCCCAGGTCATTTGATCTTCGCTTCGCTCGGCTCGTAACCGAGGGCCTTGGCGGCGGCAGACAACCGCGCGTAGTCGTGGTCTCGGAGACCATCGACCAAACGCGCGATGGCGTGGCGGTGCGCCTCGACCCAGCACGCTTCGTCGAGCACGCGCTCGGACGTGAGCACGCCGTTCGGCGACGGACCTCGCTTGGGGATATTGAACGGCTCGTAGCCCGTGTCGCAGATCCAGTGAGTCTTCGTCTCACCTGTGATCTTCACCGGATACCAGTGTTCGCGCCAGATCGGCCTCACTCCGATTCCACCCTCTTTCGGGTAGACGCGCCGGTTCGAGTCGAACCTCCACACGGTCGAACCGATGCCGAGCGGTTTGTCCACAGCGTGCGTCATTGAGTAGTCTGCTCCACGGAAACAGGTCCAGTGGAAAGCGGGAGCCTGAGACGTTTCTCGCCGTCTCGAAGCGACCCCACGTACACGGCGCGCGTGCGCCAGACCGCGAAGCACACTCGACACTGCACGCACGACCAGTCGCTCGGCGTGCGCCGGTATCCGTTGAAAGCCGAGTAGTTGGCCCGACGGACCAGCACGTACCACTCCCGGTCCCCGATCCGGCGCTTGCGCTCGAAGCACACGCACGCGCGCGTGACGCGGGTGTGGTCGTAATCTCCGATACCGGACCCGCTCACGTCGTCACCATGCCGGTCGCCAGCTCGACCACCCGGCCCTTGGTCGGGCGCGAGAACAGGGCGAAGTGCGCATCGCGGCCCGGCTTGAGCGCAGCCTCGAACGCGATCGTCGCGCCGGTCAACAGCACCTTGACCTCCGGGACGAAGTGTTGCGGGCGGACACCGTCCGGGCCGACCGGCGCGTGCTGATCGCGCCACGCTTCGTTCGCGCCGTCCTCGATCGACCGGGGCAGCGTGCCCCAGACGAGCCACGAACCTTCGGGCGTCTCGACCTTGACGGTCGTCTTGAGCGCGACGCCGTAGGGGCTGTCGTGGTACTTCACCGACACGATCCGCCCTTCGACGCGTTGGCGTCCGTCTTGGATCGGAACCGGCACGTGGCGCTCGACCGGGCGGCGGGACTCGGCCGCGAGCTTCACGACCAGCGCGATCTGGCGCTCCGTCAGGCCCCAGCGCGCACCCGTACGGACGAGCCGCACGCGCATGTCCTGGATGATCGGGTGCTTGACGCGCAGGTCGGCGAGCAGCGCACGGTGCTGGCTACCCCAGGTCGCGATCCCGAGCCAGCGCTCGCGGCGCTCACGCGCGCGCAACCCCAGGCGCTTCGCGTCGGCACGCGCGTCGCCCGCGTCGCGCAGCAGGTCGAGCTTGTCGGCGCACTCGTGCCCCACGCTGATGATCTGCCCGGTCGGCGTGTGCTCGAACAGGCTGCCGTACGAGTAGCTCGCGCCGCAGATGTCGCACTGGAAGATGCCGCCGTGGATCTGCGCGCCGCGGCCTTCCGTCACGTACAGGCGGATCGCCTCGTCGCGGTTGATTGCCGGTTGCATCAGCTCGGGCACCGCGTTGGCGAAGTCCAGCACGCAGCGATAGTCCTCGGGCACCAGCACGGACGGGCGGTGGATGTCGTTTCGGGTCGTGTTCATGCCCACCCTATCGACAGGGTACCGGCGGAACTTGAGCCCGGTGGGAAGGAATACCCAAATCCCGCTGGCAGGCTCCCTGACCGCCTGGGAGGGCCTGGGCTGCGTTCAGGGTCCCGGAGGCCCGGGAGGGTCAGTCAGCGCCGCCGAAACGGGCCCCCCTGTCAAGCGCTGCCCGCAGGACCAGCAGGCGGGCCCCCCGAAGCCGGAGTGCTGTCCGCAGTGCGGACACGGCCCATCGACCGGCGGGAGCGCCGTAGAGCCGGTCCTGAACTTCCACGGGACGCTAGGGGCGGGCAGTGGGCGGCTCAGGGGCCCTAACAGGAGGTCCACCGGCGCCCTCGGGATGGGCTGTCGGATGATCGGCATCCGGTACGACTTGAACGCCCGGCGCGAGCGCCAGCGCAGCAGTAGGCGCCGCCACCACGTCAACGGCGGCATGGGGCGCGTGCCCCAGCAATCAGGCACGTGGGGCGGGGGGTTCTTTGCTAGACACATTGTCTAGCGAGTCTCCGAAGTGCGCTCTTCGCGCGTCACCAAGCGCGCCATCGTGACGGCGAACACGATCAACGCGATGAGCAGGACCAGCAGCAAGACGGTGACGGTGCCGAACATCCAGAGCCCGATCGTCAGCAACGTGTCGATGCGCTCTTGCGTCTCGGCGAGTCGCACGCTGTTCGCGTCGAGCACCTGCCGAGCCACCTCGTACGACGTCGCCCTAGTCTGTTGGATCACGTTTGGGGGCGCTCGCGACGAAGCGCCAACAGGATGTAGTTCAGCGTCTCGGGCTCCAGCACGTGCGCTCGAAGCTCGATCGAGTTGCCGTCGTGCGACACAGATAGCTCGACGCTCCCGAGCAGACCGACCGGCACGTACCGCTCGCGCACATCGAACTCCGTCGCGTCGGGCTCACCGTGCGCACGGAACGCCTCTGGCGCGCCGAGCTTCTCTCGGAAGCGTCGCGCGGTTTCGAGTCGTCGAGCGCGCTCTCCCGACCTATCACGCGGCGGCTCGAACGCGGAGTCACACATGTCGTCTTCGTAGTCACTCATCGAATCCTCCGGTGGGGGCCAAAGCTATCCGGCGTCCTGCTGGTCCGCCAGCGCGATCCACTCCTGCATCGACGCCGGTACCGGCGCGTGCATGTCCAGACAGTCCGGATCGAGGATCTTGAGGGCCGCCGCGAGCCTCGCCATCTCGTTGTCCCAGATCGTGCCCTCCTTCTTCATGACGATGAGCGCGCCGTTGCACCAGCGCGAATCCACCGTCGTGACGCCCTCGCCTTCATAGTCGTCGCTGTCGTAGTCGATGGTCGCGTGGCACATGAACGACGTGCGCTGCGGTAGACGACGGTCCGTGAGCGCCCGAGCAATCTCACGTGCGCGCTCAGGGTGCAGGTAGAACGCCCGGTCCGTGCGGAACGGACAGGACGCACAAGGAACAAGCCGCGTCATCGTGTGGGCTCGGACACGTACACGGTCAGGCCGTACTGCACGTGGATGAACTTCGGCCCGAGCGTCATGAGGAGACCCTTTCCAGTGTGATAGACCATGCCGTGAAAACTCCAGCCATCGGGCAGTTTCGCGGCCATCGACTCTTGCACCTGTCGGCCGATGTCGCGCACCTCTTGCAACTCTTCGGGTGTGGGTTGGTAGTCGGGTTTCGCTTCGTCGGACATGTCGGACTCTCAGGCTTCTACGGGGTTGTGGCGATCCGGACGATCAGGCGGGACGCCCATCTGTCCGGGAGTGTGTCCAGGTCGTTGTGCAATCAACTCGACGCCGTTGCGCAAGCAACTGTCCACCACCACGCCGAACGGTTGATCCGCGATCATGACGTCGAGGTGCATCCCGGAGCGGATCAAGAGCTGGCGGATTTCCTCGACCAAGAGGACCGCTTTCGGCGTGGACGAGTTTCGCGGACCCGCACCTTCGTAGGGGCTCGATGTGCTCATCGCTGCGACCAGGGCTTAGGGATCTTTCCGAACCGCGCTTTCGTCTCGCGGATGTACACGGTGGGTGCGAACCGGCGCGACGACGTCGTGACCAACGGCTCGTCGGATGCGCGCACGCACTTGATGCAATCGAAGTGCCCGTAGTTGAGCCACGGTTGGAAGAAGCCTCGACCGCACCTCGCACAGACGCGTCGCGGACCGCCCTTCACCAGGGCGCGAGCTTGTTTCTTGGTCCTCACGCTAATCCTACGGATGCACAACCACGTACGGCACGCCACCGGGCAGAATGGACCACACTTCCCGCGGGAACTGCCACTCCGCGAGGCCCAAGCCGATCGCCATCGCGAACAGTGCTTCCATGTGGCCGTGCTCGCCCCACTGCACGCCGTCGCGCGTCTCGCACGCGTTCAGGAACGACCACCCACCGCCCAGGTTCGCCTGGAACTGGTCAGGTAGCTCTCGGAGCATCCGCTTGATCTCGTCGCGGTGCGACTCCAGACGCGCGGGATGCAGCGCGAATGTCAATGTCGTGATGATGGCCTGGACGCGAACCGCGTCGGCAGGCATCGACCCACCCGCAAGCTCATCGGGCTGGTACAGACAGTCGAGCATCAGCTCGCGCACGCGCTCGCCTGTCAAGATCGATTGCGTCACTTGGGAGTCTCCTCGACTACGGGCGCGTACACCCCGACATAGCCCTCGGCCTGCATCTGCTCGACCGTCTTGGTCGCCGTGGCCTGGGGCGGTCCGATCACGTTGCGAGCGATCCAGTCGCGGTGTGCTTGCCGCTCGCGCTCGGCCATGACGCCGGTGCGGTCAGACCAAGCGTGGTAGCTCAGTGTCGGACCGTACTTGTCGGTCGCGGGGTCTGGGGTGTTGGACAGGAATCGGCCGTAGAGGATCATGGGCTTGGTTCCAGATAGTGCGCTGGCGATCGAAAGCGCGGCGGCGAACTCGGCGAAGTCTGGACGGCGGTGGGTCAGTCGGTACCAGAGTGTCGATAGGTTCACTTTTCGACCTCGCTGTCGTCATGTTCGAGGCGGTTCAAGAGGGCGTTGTCGAACATCGGCTTGAACCAAGCCTGCGGCAGGTTCGCTTCGATCCACGACAGCGCGCAGCGGTTGAGGGAAACACCGAACAGGACGAGGAGCCGCTCCGGGTAACCCTCGGCGGCATCGCCCCAGCGGTTCTGCATCGTCGAGTCATTCTCCGACTCGATCCACGCCTCGACAATTCCGGGCGCGGCATCCGGCAACATGCCCCGGTCGATCAGGTATTTCGTAGCCCACTCACGGAAGTTCATGGCGTTGGTCTCGTCGGTCTATCCGAGAATACCCCGAGAAAACTTCTCGGGATGCGGT
>ERZ1292625.746-Hain-H41-01um-R1-746-length-44683-cov-10_pt2 | contig 42429 bp, 55 predicted proteins | sample MGYA00564400_ERZ1292625 | MGnify/ENA primary metagenome ERZ1292625 (study PRJEB36523, sample SAMEA6512639) | groundwater metagenome | collected 2019-01-08 | study: AquaDiva: Metagenomics assemblies of 32 groundwater samples
CGAATGCCGCTCACCTCCACCCGCAAGCGAGCGTGCGAGCGTGGGGGCGTGGGTGCGCCCACCCGCATCAGAATCAAGAGATTCCTGATCCTGATACACGCCTCCTTCGTCTCCACCGCTCTCCGCTCCTTCTCTCTCATCCTCTTCCCCTCCTTTGACCCTCGCCTCTCACCGGAAGTAACCTTGATCGAACGGGAGAGGCTTCCCTCTCCCGCTCTGTCAAGCCTACTTCTTGACCACCACCCCATGCTCCGCCAACAACTTCACTTGGTCCGGCGTCAGCTTCTCACTCTCCTTGCCCCCCTTCGCCGCCGTCTTTGCCGCTTGGAACAACTTGAGGCTGTCGTCGTCAATATAATTCCCCAGATCCTCCTTCGGTAACTGAACCGTCCCCCCGAACTTGAGGCCCTTCAGCGGCCCCATATCCACCGTACCCTCCACGTAATACATCAACCTCCCTGACCCCTCACTTGGCTGACCATGAAATTGGAGCGTGCCGTTCACCGTCTCGCTCTTGATCGTGATGGCCGCCGCCCCCGGCGCCCCCTTCTTCATGAGGAGTGCCGCCGCCCCTGCCTTGATCGCCTTCACGATATCCTTCGCCTCCGTCACCCCTGTGCTGCTGTTCCCTGCCTTCACTCCCACATTAATCGTGCTCATGTGCTCTCTCCTTCATCTCGCTGAGTAGTTGGGGACTGTTGTGGCCGCCCCCTTCGCCTTCATGCCGTGTGATGTGCTTACCCCCGCCAATCCCGCGCTTCCACTCTGAGAATCCTCTCCAAATCCCTCTCTGATAACTGCTCAATCTCATTCACCTGCTCTTGCTCCAGGAACATGATCGTCTCAGGGAGCGGGACGTGATGATTCCGTCTCAACATCTGCTCGATCCGTCTGTCTAGTGCGCTCATCTCTCACCTCCAGGTTGTAAGTGGCCGTTTTCGTGGGCCGTTCGTCGTTCGGCAAACCGCTTTTGCAAACCGCTTGCCAACCAAAAAGTTGCCCCGTTTCGCCTCACTTCTGCCCCTTTTCGCCACACTTTGGGGCGTTTCGCGCCACTTTTCGACCTGTTTTTCGGTGGGGCGTTTTTGTCGATGTGGCACATTTGCGCCTCACTTTTCCGCTGGCATTTGGTTTGCTCTTCGCCTCCGCGTGGGCGCGCACACTCTGATCCCGGTCTCTCTGTTCTGGTCTGTCATCTTCTGTCGTTCATTGTCGTTCATTGTCATGTATTGTCCTGGTCTGTCCTCATCTGTCTTGCATTGTCATATATTGTCAGGTATGAGAGTGGTTATGAGTCGTCTGTCCCCTAGCGAACAAGGCAAACGATCGGCAGTCCAGGGTGGGCGCGTCGGGTCGCGAGCGTGGGGTTTGCAGATGCTAGCTCTGAGGGCAAACAAAGCGAGAAAGCTCAAACAACTCAACAGGTTACAGGCTGCCTCCTCTCCTTCGCTTCCCTCACCTTCACCGCCCTCCGCTCCTCTCGTCGCCGCTCCTCTCCCCCCGCCGCACTCCTCTCCCTCATTTATTCGTACACGCGCACTACCGAAGCCCCTTCAACGCGCAGAGAATTTGACAGACGTACACACACCCCGGGGTGGTGGGATAAAACCCCTAGGGGTAAGTCCTACCCCACCCCCACCCCTCAAAGCGAAAATCCCCACGAAAAGTGCGAAAAGTGGGGTGAAAAGTGGGCAAGGTGGGGTGGGGAGTGAGAGACCCACCATGTCCTCGCGGGTGGTGACGTTCGTCCCACGACCCCGGCCGGAGGGCACATGAACGTCCGTGAGCTGATCAGCGAGCTGCAGGGGTGCGATCCTGAGCAGTTCGTGTATGTGGGGGATGAGGACGGGACGATCCAGATTGCGGAGGCGGTCGTCACCCTCCCACACCTCAACATTCCAGCGGGGATGCGAGTGAGGATTGACGATGATGTGGTGATTGTGACCGCGGCGATGCGCGAGGCGCACTGCCGACCACCTGAACCAGAACAGAACAACACAGGAGACGTGTGATGCCACTTCGCGATCCACGACTTGCGAGAGAGGATGCGGCGGCGGCGCCGATGGGGTTCAATCAGCTGCCGCCGGACTTGTTGCCGGCGTTTATGCGGTGGTATCAGCAGATTGCGGTACAGCGGGGGCTCGCACCCGACCCGTTCGACCCACAGCATCACTATGATCATGTGGCGGCGTACTTGTCGGGGGCGGCCCCCACCGCCAACCCCGACCCCACCCAAGACGGACACTGGCCCAGCGCGTTTAAGATGGCCGGCCACCCGAACCGCTTCATTCCGCAGGAGGGGGGCACACAGTTGGATACGCTCACCGGGGAGCAGCTCGGGCAACTTCGCCCCCCACTGATCGACCCCACTCCGTTTCACCGCGCCGGCCCGCAAACCGGCCACCTCACCGACCCCTCACCCGATACCGCCCTCAAGTTGCTGGATCTTGCGCACAACCAGCGGCAGGGCGACCTCCGCCTCCTCAAAGTGAACCCACAGGAGGCACGCTGATGCGGACCACCTCGCCCTCCAACTGGAAGTATGAGGTGGTGACGCCGATCACGATTGGGAGGCAGGTGGTGCTCGCAGGGACGCCAGCGGCCATGACCTTCAACCCGGGGGAGATCGATCGCACGTTGTACGAACTGCTCGTGCAGCACTTCCCGGAGGCGGTGCGCCGCACCTCCACAAACGATCTCGTCGCGGCGGTGCAGGCCGTCCGCCTCACCCCTCACCCCACACAGGACACCCACACCTCATGAAACACACGCCACTCATCGAACCGCACATCTTTGATCCGGTGACGGAGGCGCAAGGCGAGGGGCGGGGGGTGGAGGCGGTGAGGCGGGTGACGGCGCGTGGACCGCGGAAGGCGGAGGTCGACACCCAAGCGCCAGAAATGACCCTGCTGCTCGCGGTGTTGGAGCGGGCGATCCTGGATCTTGGGGGACGGGGGCAGGAGGGGGGGCATTACCGGCGGTCGGTCCGCACCCACCTCCATGAGGCGTTTGAGTGGGTGACGAGTATGCAGGAGGAGACGTGGACGTTCCTGTGGGTGTGCGATCAGTTACAACTGGAGCCGGAACGCGCCCGCACACGACTGTTCACCATGGCGACGAACCTCGACCTGAATACGGTGCGGGGGGTGCGGGGGGATTGGCGGACCGTGCTCCGCACACATGGGTGTGAGCCGGGGGCGGGGGCGTGAAGCAGGAGGTGACGGATGAGCGAGAACGAGCTGTGGATGTGGTGGGGGTTGTGGACGGTGAGCGTGCTCGGAAGTATCGTGAGCGGTGTGAGCAGTTGGCGAGGGCGCGGGTGGTGCGCGCGGCTCGACGTGCAGCTGCAGCAGGTGCGGCGGCAGCTGGCGGAGGTGGAGCAACAGGTGGCGAGCACGCGGCCGCAGCCGGCGGCGGGGGCGGGATTCATCCTGAGCGATCAGGAGCAGGCGGTGCGCGAACGCACGCTGTTGGCGACCAGCCGCTCGAGAGCGCGCGTACTCGAGCACGACGCGCAGCAGAAATTGATAAAGACGTTCCGCCGTGGCTCACCACCCTCGCCCGGGAGTTAGAGGGCGACCTCCCGCTCCTGGATCCTCGCTTCTCGACGATGCTCGCGAAGGGGGTGCTCAGAAGGGCGAAGTCGATGCCGGAGCGAGAGGTGGTTGCCGCGCTGAACGTGTGCACCACCATGGCGGCGAAAAGTAAGCTGATGCAAGGGAAGGGGATGGTGAAGGACACCGACCCGCTGTCTGAGATTCGGGCGTGGTTCCGGGAGAGCGCGGCCGCCCCGTCCGCCGCCCCCGCGCACAAGCAGAAGGAGGCGCAAGTCGAGGAGGAGGACGAGGAGCAGGAGGCCGCAGTCGAACAATTCACACAAGTGTGTGCACAATTAGAGGAGGTAGCCGATGGCGAAGACATCCAACAAGCCGAACACGAACTCGAACCCGACACCGTTACAGTACACGGGACCGGGTCAGATCATCCACCCAGCCACCGATTTCGATCTGATGGAGACGCCGATGGGGGATAATGTGGAACAGGATCACGCGCAGGGCGACCGGTAAGCGACGACGATGAGTACGAGGACGCGTTCAGCGGTGATGTTGCACTTTCTGCAGTCGTTGCGCATTCGGTCGCGCGACCTCCAGATCATTCCGTTACGGCTGAATGAGGCGCAACTCATCATCTGGCGCGCGCTCGAAGAACGCCTCAACACCCGCAAGAAGTGCTGGGTGGTGGCGCTCAAGGCGCGGCGGGAGGGTGTGAGTACGCTGTTCGAGGCGCTCATGCTCACCCGCACGATCCTCGACGATTATGTGCATTCGCTGGTGATGGCCTCTAACGCAGGCAACACGGCGGAGATCTGGCGGATGGCGAGCACGATGACCGACAACTCCCCGTGGAAGCGCTACGTCGAAAAACGGAATAAGGAGCTGCACATCGGCAAGAGTAAGTTGATGGTTGCGACGGCGGGCAGTGCGGACGCGACACGAGGATTCGACCTCACCTGTCTCCACCTCAGCGAGGTGGCGTTCTGGGAAAACAGCAACACCATGCTCGCGGCGATGCAGTGTCTGCCTGATCAACTCGACACCTTTTGCTTTATCGAGAGTACGGCGAACGGCAAAACAGGGCAGGGCGAGCAGTTCTACGACACCTGGTGTCGCGCCGTCAGCGGTGAGAGCGAATTCCTCCCCATTTTCCTGCCGTGGTTCGCGATGCCTGAGTACAGTCGCCCGAACTACGTCTTCAAACACGAATATAAGCGGCGGCGAAAGGGGCAGGAGGCGCAGCTTGTGCTCGAGGAGTTGGACGCGGAGGAGCAGGAGTTGGTCGCCGCCTTCCACCTCACCGCGGGGCAGCTGGCGTGGCGGCGGTGGGCGATCCCGAACAAGTGCGAAGGCGACCTCGACAAGTTCAACCAAGAGTACCCTGCGACCGCCGACAGCGCCTTCATCCAGTCCGGCCTCCCGATGTTCCGCAATGCGGACCTCCTCCCGTTCCAGCGGGATGTGAGAAGGGGTGAACGCTTCAGGTTAGAAGGTGGGCGGTGGGTGTTCGATCCGCAGGGGTGTGTGGAGGTGTGGAAGCACCCGGAACCAGGACACACCTATGTGATCGGGGCGGACACGAGCATGGGGTATGACGGAGATGGGAAGCGGTCGAAACGTTCGCGGTCGTCCGCGTGCATCCTCGATATGATGACGCTCGAACAAGTGGCGGAGTATGACGCCAGCACGCCCCCGCACATCCAAGCGCGGCATCTCGCGGTGATGGGCAATCGCTACAACAACGCCCTGCTCGCGCCAGAAGTCACCTCGTCAGGCGGCGGAGGCGGACGAGAACTGATCGTGTACTTGAAGGAGTTGAACTACTGGAACATTCACATCTGGCGGCACGCCGACCGCATCCGGCGCGAACAAGGGAGCATTTACGGGTGGGAGACGAACAGCCGCACCCGCCCGATGATGATCGCCCGCATCCGCGAAGTCATTAACGAACGCACCACCACCATCCACTCCGCCGAACTCATGAAGCAACTCTCCAACTTTGGAGAGAACGATAGCGGCCGCACCGAAGCGCTCAGCGGGCACGATGACTTGTTGTTTGCGTTCGGGATCGCCCTCTGCAGCCGGCGCGAGAATTACTTCGCCCCGCAACTCTCCGCTCCAGCAAGTACGAACCCTTTCAATCCCGCCGCCTACGGATTCCCGATGCACGAACACACCGTGAGCGAGAGCCTGAGCGCGCACTTCAAGAAACTGCAGAAGCGCCTCCCGGGCACCGCGCTCGCCGACAAAGACTATATGGCCCTCTAACCGCAAGAAGGATGACAATGAAGACGAATAAGGTGATGATGTGCAAACGCCCAGAGTGTCCACGTCCCGGAGCCATGACTCCGCATGAGCAACCCGATCACTGGTTGTTTATCTGCCCGACTTGTCAGAGTGCGCAGGTGTGGGAGAAGTCGCGGCCGGAGATCGGCGGAACACGCGGCGCGGGACAAACGGCCAATGGGTGTCGTGCGGTCGTCGGGAGGGGGTTCTGATGTTGACACCGGCGCAAGCGCAGTTACTCGACGATCCGCGTATTCACTTTACGAGTGGGTGTTGGCTGTGGGTGGGATATGTGCGTCCTGACGGTTATCCACAACTCAACCGAAACACGCGCGCACACCGATGGGTCTATGAGATGTGGAAAGGATCGATTTCCACTGGAGCGCAGCTCGATCACCTCTGTCGGGTACCGAAGTGTGTGAATCCCTCGCACCTTGAACCGGTAACGAAGGACGAAAATAACCGCCGAGGCAACTCTCCGTCGGCCCAGCGAGGACGCCAAACGCATTGTATACGTGGGCATGCTCTTGAGGGCCGCAATCTGTACGTGCATCCACGAACGGCCTATCGAACATGTCGTCGGTGTAAGTGTGACAAACAACTAATGTACGACCGCATCAAAAAGGAGCAGACCGATGGATACTGACATGATTGACGTCGTTCCGAACACCGAAAAAGTTTGTCGCTGCGAGCTGTGTGCGAGTGGACGACTCGTGCATTGGTTCTGTGACTCGGTTGATTGTGCCGCACCAGGGCCGTTCAAGTTCTCGCCCGCCGACCCCGGTCAGGTGCGCGTCAAGAGTCCGTACGGTCAGCGCCAATATAACAAGATGGACGGCCTTGTTGGTGGGATACGGCGGTGGTGTAGCGCGACCTGCGCCGTGCACGAAGAGCGGGTGTACTTGATGGACCTGCTCGAGAAGGCGCAGTTGCGGGGCGACCTCTCCACGATCCGGGTCGTGACCGGGCGCCTCCACGAAATGGAACATCACGCCCACGCGGATACGGTCCGCACCCTCCCCGAGAAGCTCACGAGACGCGACCCCCCGCCTCCGCCTGTTCGCGCGATCTCGCTCGTGCCGGAGGCAGAGGTCGACCTTGACGTCGACGGGTCGGTGCTGGAAGAGTAACGCATGCCGAACGAGTCACAACGGTACGCCGACGAGCACGCCCAATTCATGACGCAGGTCGTCGACCCGTACCTGGGGCAAGTGGCGCGCGGCCGATCGATCGTCCCCCCCGACCCGCACAACGCCCGCTTCTCACAGGGTGCGGATGACGCACGGCTTGCCGCCCGCGGTGCCGCACCCGCAGGATACGGGGCGACTCCTCCGCCTCCTCCCGCCGCCCCTGTCCGCGCCCTGCCTCCGTGGGCGCAGGCTGACCGAGGGGTCGACCCACACCCCACCGGCATCTCGAACAGTTACAAACCACCCCCAGCGGCCGAACTCTTCGGTCAGCTGATGCGTGTGCTCGAGGACCCCCGTAACTCGTGGATGGGCGGACCCAAGATTCTGCACGGGCTGCAGGAAGGGGCGGCGGGAATCGGTGCGCTCGGCGGGATGATGGCCGGACGCCGCGGTCTCCTCAACAACACCGAACTCAATAAGTTCGATCACGCGTTCAACCAGTACGCCCGAGACGTCATCCACGATCGCCCCCGCGACCTCGCCACCTTCCGTGAAACCGGCATGTACCCGGCCGCCGATCGCTCCCCGCGACTCGCCTTCAGTGACGCGAACGCCACCTTTACCGCACCACCTGCAGGCCAAGCGAACCTCCTCGGGGATGTGATGCACCATCCCGAACTCTTCGAGCGCTACCCCTTCTTGAAGGACACGGTCGTCCAAACCCGTCCACGCGTGAGCGGCGATCGCTCGCAGGGGTCGACTGAGGTGTGGATGCCGAAGGCCGACCATGGGCGGGGGCAGTGGGGGCAGTTCTCCACCTCACCTGCGCTCTCGCCCGACGACCAGCGCTCCACCGCCTTGCACGAAATCCAACACCTCATCCAACAGCACGAGGGGCACGCACTCGGCAGTTCGCCGTCCCGCTACCTGCCACCGAATTTCACCGAACGCCAGGCGCGCAACACCGCCGCCCTCGACAACTTCTACGACGCCTTCCAACAGCGGGGGTACGACCCCGACACCCTCTTCAACGTTCGGCGAGCGCTCCTCCACGAGCTCGGCATGAAGCCGCCGACCGACGACGCCGGGCTCCTCAACTTGCGCGCTGGCCAAGCCGCCCTCCCGACCTTCAAGCAACACCCGGATAGCGCACGCTACTTGGAGCAGTTGCGTGAGAAGCTTGGGTTGCAGAAGCTCGACGACGCCGCCTGGACCACCTATCACTCCGTTGCTGGTGAGCAGGAGGCCCGCCTCACCCAACTCCTCGCCGACCGCACCGCCGCTCAACTCGCGCGCACCTACCCCCTCGATCACATGGGGTGGGATCCGTTGCGGCAGGTGTTGCGCTACGACGCACTCGAACCCGCAGGGCGCGCCCCGCAAACCGTCAAACAGTTCTTCAAAGGCGATCCGCGCTTCCTGTATAATCTCGAACAGCAAGCGGCGACCGGCACCCCGCCCAAGTGGAACGATCGGCTCGGGCCGCGCCCGTCGCGCGCCGACATGGAAGGGGCGACGGTTGTCGGTCAGTCCGCACACACCTCCCGCGCTCACACACAGAAAGACTAACGCATGCCCGACAACCTCTCCGACCTTCTTCCCACGTCGTCCTCCTCTCTCGCCCCCGCTGAGGAGGAGGCGGCGCCCGCCCCCACCCCCGTCACCCCCGCCGTCCGGGTGGGCGAGAGCCTCCTCGCCGAGTGGGTCGAACAACTGCACACCGACAGTGCGCAGGCGAAGGACGAACAAGCGAACACCGACAAGTGGGACGACTGGTTGAACTCGTACTGGGGCGACCTCTGGGACAAGGATCTCCCGTCCTTCAAAGCTCCCATCGTCGTCAACGAGTTGCAGTCACTCCTCCTCCAGGAGGTAAGTGACCTCACCGACTCGCCCCCACGCATCTTCATCCAAGGTGACGCTCGCTCGCCCGACCGCGAAAAAAACCGCGAGAAAGCCGTCCAGGCGTACTGGAAGCGCGAGTTCGTCGATCATCAGATCATGTTGGCGACGTTGGATGCCGCCATCTTCCCGATGGGGTTCGTGGGCGTCACCTATGACCCCACCGCCGACTACGGTCGCGGCAAACTGATCACCCGCGCCCGCTCACCCTACAGCGTCTTCCCTGACCCGGACGCCGTCGACGATGACGATTGGCGGTACGTCGTGTTGCGGGATGTGATGGATGTGGTCGCGATTCACGACACCTGGCCTGATCACGGTCCACGCGTCCGCCCCGAATCCAAATACTCCACCAAAGAGGACGCCTCCGACACCCACTCTCGCGTCCGCGGCCTCAACGGCAAATACCAGGGTCCGCTCTACGCCGGCACCGCGGGCATGACGAAGGTCGACGGGTTCATCAAAGCCCGCGCCGCCGTCCTCTCGTGCTTCATCCTCGACAACGCCTCCGAAGAGGAAATTGTCGAACGCCTCAACGAGCAAGCCGAGAAGTCACTTGTGACTGTGCGCCGTAAGAAGTACCCCCACGGCCGCCTCATTCAAGTGAGTAACGGGGTCGTCCTCTATGACGGCCCGAACCCCTACTTGAAGCGCTTCCCACTCGTGCGCATCAACCTCCAACCAACAGTGCATACGTTCTGGCCCCCCGCCTCCATCCTCTCCGGCGTGCTGGAGCTGTACAAGTCCGCCAACAAGTTGGATTCGATGGTCGTGGAGAATGGGTTGCGGCTGAACGCGGGGTTGATTGTCGCTAGCACGAACAGCGGGATCGACCCCGCCACCTTCTCCGCCATCCCAGGCCAGATCATCCTGAAGGCGCCCTCCAGCGAGTTCGAGATCAAGTACCCCAACCCCATGTCTCCCGACATGATCCAAGGTGGCGACCGCCTCCGCGGCTACGCACGCAACGTCCTGGGGTTCACACCCTCCCGCACGGGTGCCGGCCAACGCGGCAACGTCTCACCCGAGCTCACCGAGACCGAGATCTCCCAAGCGATGGGACTCACCCGCCTTCGCGGCCGCCTCCTCCACAACAGCGTCCAGAAGCTGGTCGAGGTCATCTTCGCCGGCATGGCCCGCTTCTACCAAGACAGCCGCATCTTCCCGAACAGCCGCGGTGACCGCTGGGAACCGATCGAGTGGAAACCCATCACCGGCAAGCCCGAAGATTACATCGTCCATGTGGACCCCGCCTCCTTCCAGGTGCGGTCACGGACGATGCTCCAGCGCCTCTACTTCACCCTCGCGCGCCTCAACAAGATCCCCGACGAAGAGCTCCTCCAGGCGCTCGACATCCCCGACGCCGAGAACGTGAGTGCGAAAATGTCCGAACAGCTCAAACTGCAGGCGCTGGCGGGTATCGCCGCCAAAGACGCCAAGAAAGGTCACTAATCACCATGGGTGTGGAAATCATCAATCGCCGTCGGCAAGGAGAGTACTTCGTGTACAAAGCCGCGCTCGACGGTCACGTCCTCTCCGATACGATCAGCGTCCCCGCTGAGTACATCCTCGACCGTAGTGAGGCGGATGCGCGCACCTTCATCGACAAGCAAGTCCGCTCCATCGCCCGCTTGCTCGACGACCAAGCGAAGGGACTGCAGGAGGTCTATCGATAACCGACCTTGACGCTCCGCGCCTCACGCGTCACACTCACACACACGATCAGGACGCACACAACTCACGTTCACCCACTTTCACCAAGGAGTCCTCACATGGCGACCGACAACAAATCCAGCAACGGCCCGACCCTCTCACCTCTCTTCTCGAGCGGCACACCTGAAACCGGCGCGAAAGCCTCCCAGGGTACGCCCGAAGGTCCGTCCAAAGTAAAGGGTGACCTCTCGAACGCCACCGTCCACTCGAACGTCAAGTAAGGAGTCGCGATGCCACCTTTTGGGATGCCTCCTCCAGGGATGGGCGGACCTCCGCCCGGCGGTCCGATGGCCGGCGGGATGATGCCCGGGATGGGACCGTCACCGATGGGTGGCGGCGCGCCTCCCGCCTCCATGGCCGCGCTCGACCAGCTCGCCTCCGCACCCGCGGGCGCCGGCGAAGAAGAGATCCTCCGTGACACCTCGATGAAACTCAAAGCGGCCTCTTCGCGCGTCATCATGCGGTCCCCGCGTGCTGCACAAGAAGTCGCGAAGGCCGCGCAATATGTTGATCGTGCGCTCGAACTCCTGCACGAAGAATCCAGCGCTCCGGTGGGCATTCCGCCCGACCTCATGGGGGCGCTGGGACCAATGGCAGGAGGAGGTCCCTCGATGGGCGGCGGCGCCCCCGGTGGGATGTAACCACCACACGTAAGTGTGGTTTATGTGCGGAACGTGCTCACCGACCACCATGCGAACACGCGAGACATCCAACCGCCCCACCCTCACCGATGGGAGTTGAATCGACCTCCGCCGCTGCTCGAACATGTTGGAGTGAGAAGGAGTAAGTATGGCCAAGTTCAACGATGTCATCAGCAACACCACCCAGTACCCGGATGCGACCGAATGGACGCTCCCTGATGGCACCAAGACCACGGTCGGCGAGATGCGAACCGACCTCCGTAACACCTTCATGCCGAAGGATGACTTTACCCGCGGTCAGCAGAAAGCGGCGCACGAACGTGCGCAGCTCGAGCAGACCTACCAGAACGAACTCTACAAAGCTCAGCAAGCTGCGGAACAGTTCAAACAGCAACTGTCCAAGAGCGGGCAGTCCGCTAACACCACCGACGACCTCGACACCTACATCGCCGACCCCACGTTCGGCCCCATGGCCCGCAAACTGAAAGCCGCACTCGAACGCACCGAAGCGACCCAGAACGCGCTGGCTGAAACCCAGAAGCAGCTGAAGGATCACGAACAGGTGTGGTGGTTGAATCAACACGCACAAGTCCTCCGCCGCATCCAAGACGGCGACAGCGAGATGAAGGACCAGGGGCGGGTGAACGAGTTCCTGGGGTTTGCCAAGCAGAACGGCTTCTCCAACTTGGACACCGCCTACCAGCTCTTCACCCGTAACCGTGATATCGAACGCGCGCGTGACACCGCGTCTAAGGAAGCATACGAACGCGCCAAGACCGACATGAGCGCGCCGAAGGTTCCCACAGGCGCCAACCAAAGTGGCACCACAACCGCCTCCTCCGCCACCCTCCCCTCCTCGTTGGACGACGCCGAACAACTGGCGAAGAACGACCCGGAGATTGGGCGGCTCATGGAGCAGATTTCGTTAGCCTAACTCAGGGGCAGATCCTGCCCCTGCATCATAAAGGAGCATCAACATGGCAGGAGCAGGACTCAGCACCCCTCCGGTTTCCTTACTCAACACCATGAACGCCGTCTCGCAGAAGTACTTCTCACCCGTACTCGCGGATTCGGTGTTCAAACCCTCGCCCACCTACTGGCGCCTGACGCGCATGGGCAAGAAGATGGACGGGGGCGCCGCCATCGTCTGGCCGGTCGCCACCACAGAAGAGACCTCCGGGGGCGCGTACTACGGCACGCAGCTCCTGGACACGACCGTCCAAGACTCCATCCAACCGGCCGAACTCCAGTGGAAGTATTACTACCAGACGATCGCTATTCCGGTGACCGACCTCCTGCTGAACGCCGGCCGCACCCAGGTCATCAGCCTCTTGCGCACCAAGCAGGAGATGGCGATGGGATCCTTGTTGCAGAAGTTGTCACGGGCGATCTACAACGTCACCCCGAACAACACCTCCCTCGACCTCGACTCCCTCCCAGGTGCGATGGCGGCCTCCGGCACGTACGCAGGGATCACGATCGCCTCCGGCACATGGCGGAGCAACGGAGGCGCGGGTCCGACGACCGTGTCGGCCGCGCTCAGCATGACCAACATGCAAACCCTCTACGGCACCGCGGTGTACGGGAACGAAGAGCCCGACACCTGCGTCACTACTCAGGCGATCTGGAATCAGTTCTGGGTGTTGTGCCAAGCCCTCCAGCGCTATCAGAAGGACGAAGAAACGACCCGCGCCGGGTTCAAGAACCACCTCATGTTCAACAACGCCGTCGTCCTGCACGATCAGTTCGTGCCGTCCGGCGAGATGTACTTCCTCACCTCCAAGTACGCCGCCCCCGTCTTCATGGAGCGGGATTACTTTGTGGTTGAGCCGTTTGTGCGGCCGACCAACCAGCGTGTGATCGCGTCGCAGGTGTTCGTCGCGCTCAACCTGCGCTTGTTGACGCTCCGGCAACATGCCCGCGCCATCAGCATCACCTAAACGACCGAAGTGACCATGCCGGGGACGCCACGTGCGTCTCCGGCTCACGCCGCACAACAAGGAGACCTATATGGCATACGCGATCAACAACATCACCCCTTTCGGCCCGAATGCGATCCCGCTGAACATCGTCACGCTCGCCGACCAGAGTGCGGACGTGGCCGCCCAGGACATGACCGTCTCCGGGTGCAAGTTCATCAAAGTGCGCATCCTGGTGAAGACCATGACCGGCACGACCCCCACCGTCCAGTTCCGCATTGGTGTGGATTCGGTCGTCGGCATGACGGCCACAGAGGTGGTCGCCTACACCCCGGCCTGGTTGGAGTCGGGCGTCACCGCCGAAACCTACAACTTCGAGGTGACGGGTTGGTCGAACTCCACCTCCGGATTCCGGTACGTGAACATCGACCAGATCCTGACGGGCACGACCCCCGCCGTCACCTGGGACGCGCAGATCACCGTCTGGTAAGCAGCGCACACACGTCGATCACCGTGCGATTGTGAGGAGAGAACATGTCTGTTGCAGCTTCGGCGGTGATCAACATTGTGCGAGATCTCATTCCAGATCCAACATATGACGCCAGCGGCAACCCCCTACCGACCACCGATGGGGGGTTGTTCCGCGCCCAAACCCTCTACCGCTTCCTGAACGACGCCACAAAAGCCCTCACCCAAAAAATGGACTGGGTGGTGCAGGATTGGACCGCATTCTCGCTCACCGCTCACCTCCCCACCTACACCCTCAACGAGAAGTGGACGACCATCGATGAGGTGTTTGTGAACGGCTTCCGCCTCTCGCGCCTCGCGGAGGGTGGGATGGTGTGGCCGACCGCCGTCGAATCCAACCAAGGGTTGTCGTACGCCCTCCACCACATCACCGGGCAGTACAACATTCGCCTCTTCCCCGCGCCCACAACAGTCGATCTCTCCACCACCCTCTCCACGACCATCACCTCCTCCTCCACGAGCATCACGGTCGCCTCCGCCACCTCTTTCCTCGCGACGGGATTCATCCAAGTGGAGAGCGAGCTGATTCAGTACTACAACATCTCTGGAAGTGTGCTCTCTGGGTTGGTGCGAGGGGTGGGTGGCACGACCGCCGCCGCTCACACCTCCGGTGTGGCCGTCCTGCACTGCGCCTGCTGGGTGAAGGGCGCGCGCATGCCGAACGAGATCACGATCGCCACCGATCTCGTTGAGGTGCCGTCCGCCTTCCAATACCCCCTCCAGCTGTACGTGTTGAGTCGCTGCCGCGCCAGCGAACAGGAGTTCGGGGAGTCCGCGCGCCTCATGCAGGAGTTCAATAGCGAGTGTCAGCAGCGAGCACTTGATCCTCGCCTCAAGGACAACCAAGGGATGCAGGTGCAGCCGTACGGCAGCGGCACCAGTAACAGTGGCGGCCTCGCCTGGGGGCGAGCGGTCATCTCATGAACGACACCCCCACCTATGACGATCTGAAGGCGGAGGCCGCCGCTCGCTGGCGCCTCACCCAACAACAGCGCGACGCACGGATCGCCGCGCAACAAGCCGCCATCGCCCAGATGCCGGACGTGCTTGCCGCCCCTGCCCGCAACACCCCACTCCCACCCGTCCTCACCACCCCCGACATGACGTGTCCCACCTGCACGAACGTGCACTTTGTCGTCCTCCGATACGGGTGTGTGAATGGGGTACGCGACAAGATGGATCTCGCCTGCCAGCAATGTGGCGAAGTGCGCACCTGGAACTGGACGGAGGGCGCATGGGTGAACTAAAACCAATCCTGCTCGCAGACTTCAGCGGCGGGGAAAATACCGTCGCCAGTCCGCACTTGCTGAAGCCTAACCAATCCCAGCAGGTCGTGAATATGCTTCTCGACGAGCACGGATCATTGCGCGTGCGCGATGGCACCCTCATCCAGGGGGTGAGCGCCCCCCGTCCCGACCGCCCGATCGTGAAGATCTACGACCTGAATCTCGTGGGCGGCACCACCAAACCCCTCGCCATCCAACTGGGCACCTCCGGCAACAACACCCTCTGGATCCACAACACCAATCCCTGGACCTCGATCGGCGACTTCTCGAGCATCTACCGCACACCTGATGTGCTCACCTTCACGAACCTCGCGATCCTCGCCAACGGCCCCACCGAAGTTCTCAAGTCGTCAGATGGGACGGCCGCCACCGGCTTGGTCGCCCTCACCGGCGCCCCGAACGCCGCACACATCGCCGTGCACCTGGGGTTCTTGTGGGCCGGCAACACCGCCGCCGCCACCACCGCCACGACCGGCCCCTCCTCGATCAGCATGTCCGACCTCAGCAACCCGAACTCGTGGCCCGGCGCGAACCAAACCTTCGTCTCCAAGGATGACGGCCAATCGATCCAAGCCCTCTCCCAGTACACCATCGCCGAGAGCGGCATCTCCCCCACCGCCACCATCATCATCTGGAAGGACTTCAGTGGGTATGAGGCGACGGGGGTGTTGGGTGCCGCCTCCTTCTCGCTCCAGAAAATCAAGAGCGACATGGGGTGTGTGGCACCCCGCACCGTCCAGTTCGTCTCCGGGTTCGGCATCATCCGCCTCACGCATCGCGGCTTCGCTCTCTATGACGGCGTGAACGACACCCTCATCAGTGAGGAGGAGCGCCCTCGCATCTTCGGTCGCGACCAGTACACCGGACTCGATTGGCCGAACATCAGCCGCTCCATGGCTACCCAGTGCGCCAACCCTCCGCTCTACATCTGCGCCTGCCCGATCAGCGGCGGAAACGGTTCACTGCAACGGGTGTTCGTGTTTGACTTGGTGCGACGCTCGTGGACGGTCTGTACCTATGATGTCGATCTCGCGACCCTTCAACTCACCCTCAACCCCGGTCAGCTCCCAGCGGTGTTATTCGGCGACTACAGCGAGGGGTATGTGCGGCGTTCGTTCGCCGGCGACCTCACCGACGACTCCACCGCCATCACCTGGTCCATCCTGACGCGCGCGGTCTCAGGGGGCGGAGGATTCGATCGCCTTTACTGGCGTCGTCTCCTCGTTAAGTTTTTTGGGGTGACTGTCACCACTCCCATCACCGTCACGTTCTTCTACGGCCCGACCTCGCCTGTCGGCTCCAAAACCCTCACCGTCATCATCCCGACCATCAACAACCTGACGAGTTTTCTCGGGTGGGGGCTCGACCCCTGGGGTACATCTGCTTGGGGTAGCGCGACCATGACCGCCATCACCGACACCGATCTAGAGTTTCCGATCGGCTCGGTCGCGAACAATGTGACGATCTTACTCACAGGGTCCGGATCTGGTAAGATCCGTGGAATGGAGTTGCATGTTCGTCAAAAAGCGCTCACACGTTCAACCGTCGTGAACGCTTAACGCACACGTAGGAGCTTATGGGCACTGTCACCACCAACTTCTCTCTCTACAAACCCGCATCAGGTGAAACCGGCTGGTCGTCATCTGTCAACGCCAACTGGGACACGATCGACAGCAACCTGACGAACTCACTCCCGCGCAGTTATCTCGCCGGCTGCCAGTTGACGAACAACTCCGGCTCGCCGCTCACGAAGGTCGACATCTCCGCCGGCCAAGCGCAGGACAACAACAACGCCGGGGCGATGACCCTCACCGCCATCATCAAAGACATCTCAGCCGCGTGGGCAGTGGGGACGAACTCTGGCGGACTCGCCACCTCGCTCACCCTTCTCGCGAACACCTGGTATCACGTCTTTGTCATTAAGCGAACGGACACCAACGTGGTGGACGCCTACTTTGACAGTTCAGTGACGGCGGCGAACATCCCGACCTCCTACACCCTCTATCGGCGAATCGGGAGTGTGAAGACGAACGGCTCGAGCCAGATCATCGCCTTTCAGCAAAACGGCGATCGTTTTTATTGGAATGCGCCTCTGCTTGAGACCGTCTCCGCCACCCCCGGTACCTCCGCCGTCACCCAAACACTCACAGGTGTGCCCACCGGCGTCAAATGCTATACCATCCTTCATGTGTCGACCGCATCCGGCAGCTTGGCGTATCTCTCTGATCTCTCTGTGACTGACAGCGCCCCATCGCGCACGGTCGCACCCCTCAGTTCCCATGCTGGTGAACCCGGAGTGGCGCAAATTGCCACACAAGTCGGCGTGTTCACCAACACCTCCGCACAAATCAGAACACGTCTCAGCGCGAACGTCCAAATGTACCTTGCGGTTGTGACGTGGATCGATTCTCGCGGGAGGGACAATTGACCCGCACCACCGCCATCGAACAGATCGTGCACACCACGATTCCGCTCAACAACGCCCAACCACGCGACGCCGGCGACCTCGCGAGCGCCAAGTACCTCTCATGTGTTTTGTATAGTTACACACATGACGGATGCTGGCCCACAGATGAGCAGTTGCGGACGTACCTCACCGATCACCACTTCTCGCGCTGTTTCTGGGACGCCGAACGCACACGACGGGAGCATGAACATGAGTAATGTTGATCCAGTTGATCTCGCTGCGAACTTCTCCACCGGCGGACTCTACGGTGTCGCCAAAGGTGCCGAGAAGGCCATCGACACCGGCAAAGTGGGCGCCGGAGCGGCCGACGCCCTCGCCTCGTACGGGACGTTCGGGTCGATCGCACAACCAACACTTGGCACACGCAACGCCTTGCTCGCGGAAAGTCTGATCGCAGGCGGCGCACTCGGCGCCGCTGGCCCAGGCGCTTTCTCAACCGCAGGCTTTGGGGCGGCCGCTCCAGGCGCGACACCTTATTACGCGGGGGCTGGGCTGATGGATCTTGGCCATGGAGCGATGGTGGGTGTTGACGCCGCAGGTAATCCCTTATATCAAGGAGCGACACTTGCTGGAAAAGGCATGATGACTGGCGCAGAAGCCGCCGCAGCTGGTATTCCCTCTCTTACCGCGGGTGGGGTCGCAGGCGCATTAGGCAGTGGCGGTGGACAGGCTGGTGCCTTACTCGGCGCCAACACCGCTCTGCAAGGCGGACAGGCGATTTCAGGGCTTCTTGGCGGTTCCTCACCGTTGTCGATGCCAACTGGTGGGGCGTATCCTGGTGGCGGAGGTGGTGGACTCTCTGCTGCTCAACAAGCCTCCCTCTCCGCCATGAACAGCGAAGCCCACAAAGGACTCGCCCCGACCTTCGAGAATCGCATGAAGGGCCGTCCCGCAGGACCAGGTATCGCCGGCGAAGGCTGGTCACAGTAACAAACGAGAAGGAGGTGGATGATGTGGGGAGATTATGTCGGTCCAGCTGCGCTGGGTCTGGGACTCGCGAAGGATGTGTTCGGGGGCATCTCCGCCTACGAACAAGCGCGCCGCCAAAAACAACAGTACGACCAAGCCCAACGCTTCCAAGATCCGAACTGGGTCCTGTCGCAATCACAACCGTATATCGATCGCCTCAACGCCACCCTCCGGCAGCAAACCCCCGACCTCATGCGTTCACAAGTGAACCCCATGATTGGTTCGCGCGGCATCGACCCGGGCAGCGGAGCAGGTCAATCTATTTATGCGCAGGCCCTCGCCCCGATGGTCCAGGCCAACACCCTCGAAGGGATGAACCAATTCCGGCAGGCGTCCGGCCAAGGCATGCAGTACGGCACGACGAACGTGGGCGGCACCTATGGCGCGGGTAACGGCTTAGAAAACGCCCTGAAGATGTACATGATGTACAAAGCGACCCGCCCGCAAACCACCGCCGACAACAACGACCCCTCGCACCTCATGGACATGCTCACCAGTTACCAACAGAAACAACCGTACCAGTCGAGTTCGGTCGCGCCCATCACCAACGTCCCGAACAGCACCTCCAGCGGGTACGGCTGGTCGAACGAGGAGGGCTTCTAATGAACCCATTCTTCACCGCCTTCATGCCCTCGGTTGCCGCCTCCGCCTCCGGTGGTTTGGAGGGCGCGCTCGCCGGTGAGATGGCCGGCGAACAACAAGTCCTCAAAGACGACGCCCTGCGAGCAGAGACCGAGTGGAAGCGCGCGCATGCCGCCGGCTACGGCGCCCAGAACCGCGTGAAGCAACAGGCGTGGGCCGCGATCCAAGCCGGCATGCTCGCCGACCCCAACTACCTCTCCACCCCACAAGGCCGCCTCAATTCGATGGCGTACTCAGGGATGGATATGATGCAGGCGGATGCGAAGGTAGGGGCGACCAACAATCTCGCCGGCCAACGACAGGCGCAGCAGGCGAAGTTCAACCAAGAACGTGAGACGATCGCGCAGGTCGGTAACGCCCGTTCCAAGGAGTTGCTTGCCCACGCCGACCGTTATGTCGCCGCTGGCGATTACGATGGCGCCCTCTCCCTCCTCGCGGACGCGCGCCGCGACACCGAAACCGCCACCCTCCAACCAAAGATCGACGTCCTCCAATCGAAGGTCGACCTCAATGACGCCTCCGCCGGGTTCGCAGACTCACGTGCCACCACCGAGGACGAACTCCTCAACCCACGCAAGGCCGTCCTCAGCTCACAAGTCGAACGTAACTTGGCGATGGCCAAACTCCAAGGACTGCACGGGAACCTGCTGCGCGCCCGCACCGATGCCCTCCGCGCCACGAACGACCCCAACTCCCCCGCCTCGATCAAGAACAACGCTCAGCTGATTGTGCGCCTCACGGACGACCTCCGTACCCAAATGCAACAGCCCGGGTTCGATCCGGACAGTTACGACTTCCAAGTCAAGCAATGGGAACTCCAGCACCTCATCGAAGGCAAAGGTGACGGAGTGGGGTACGCCGGGATCGAACGCACCCCGATCGTCACTCGCGGCCCCGAGAAAGGCAAACCCCTCGTCCCGCCCGCACCCGCCGTCCCGAAAAAAGAAGGTCGCGTGTGGGATACACCGGCCGTTCCCGCACGCCCTCCGATGAACACCTCCGGGATGCCACGACCACTTGTCGCCGCTCCCGCCCCCCTGAACGGCCAAGGTCGTTCCGCACCCGACCAACCCGACCAATCCGTCCTCGCAGAAGTCGCCACCATCAAGGACAAGCTCCAAGGTGACCTCGCGAAGGCTGAACAAGAATACCTGAAGATGGGACCCAACAGTTCCCCCTCCAAGAAGCTCGCCGTCCGCCGCGCCATCGATTACCTCCGCGCGCAACGTGAACGCGAACTTCAGGATCAGAGCATCGCCCGATGAGCATCTTCGAGGAGGTCGCCCAGGAGTTCTCAAGTGGCTTCACCCTCGCCCGCAAGTTCGGGTTCGGGAGCGCACCGCCACCTCCCGCCCCCACCCCTTCAGTCTTCGACGAACCTGCGGCGGCGACCACCTCGACATCGGTTTTTGACGAACCCTCCTCCCCGCCACCCTCAGTGAAGGAAGCGTTCGCCGCTATCCCTCCGCCCTCCGCCCTCCCTCCCGCGACGAAGCCCTACCCCTTCCCTCCCAAGCTCGTCCGGCGAGAAGGCGACCGTCCTGAATCCTTCCTCTCACAAGAACGTGGCGGCCTCCGCACCTCCCGCACCCCCGCCACCTTCCAGCACCTCCCAGCCGAGGCCACCGCCCCCGTACCCGAGTTCGCTCCCACCACCTTCATGGACGAAGGACGCACCGACCTCCCACACGACTATCGCTCTGATAGTGTGTTCGAGCGCGGGCACCAACGCCTCGGTGGTGCGGTCAACTCAACGATCGATCTCGCGAAGAATCTCGTTGGCGGACTCGCCGACCCTGAAACCGCCCTTGGGGTGCTTGGACCCGGCGCCCTCCTCAAAGGCAAGTCCTTGCTCTCCAAGAAGCCCCTCGCACCCCCACCCGGCTCGCCCGAACTCGTCCCCCCATCCTCAAGCGGCCAACGCCTCCTCACCAGCTCACAAGAGCTCGCAGACGACGCCGCACATCAAGGCATCCCTCCACCCCCTCCGCCTCTCAGCGGTGCCCGCGACTTCGCCGGTCCAGGTGGCGGAGGCGGTGGCCGCACCGTCCCGACCCGCTTCGACCCTCCAGAATCACTCACGATCGGCCCGGGCGCCTCGCACACTTTCCACCCCTGGTCGCCGAACTACGACGTCTTCGTCTCCGATTGGCGCGATCCGAACCTCTCCGCCTGGGAGAAGGTCATCCGCACCCTCCCGGCCGACCTCGCCATCGCCATGAAGGTCCCCGAATCACCGGTCATCGGTGTGCTCGACAAACCCGCCGTCCACATCATGAACTGGACGGACGAACTCGTTCGCTCCCCGATGATGAAGGAACTCAATAAGCTGGATGCGGACCTCTTCGTGACCGAAGAAGCCAAAGCGTACGCGATGTGGTCCCAATCGCGCCGCCCCAGCGCCTCCACCTCCCACATGATCCCCCCGCAACCCGGACAGGTCGGGATGCAGATCGTCGGTCAATCACCTGCAAAGTCCTTCGACGACATCATGCAAGTGCTTGACCCCCGCGTCGTCCCCTGGTTCAAACTGTTCCGCGACCGCATGCTCGTCGACCAACAATCCCGCGCGACCCTCGGTCTCAGCCACCTCGACGAAGTGCCATACCCCTACCTCCCCCGCATCATGCAAGAGGACTGGGACCGTCTCATGACCGTCCAACGCGGCAACTCCGCCTCCGACGCCGTGAGCGGCATGTCCACCTCCCTCAAAGGCTTCCAACAAGCCCGCGCCTTCCCCACGATGAGCGACGGCATCGCCGGCGGCATGGCCTACCAAGACCCGAAGCGCGCCATCCTGATGCGCCTGACCCTCAGCAAGCAGATGGAATACACCGCCGCCATGATGCAGGAGCTGCGCGGCACGGTCATGTTCCCCACTCGTGAAGCCGCGATGGGTGAAGTGTTGCGCCGCCGCCAAGTGACTGAACTGTCCGCCGCCCAATCCGCCTCCACCCGCATGACGCGCCCACCCGGTACGCCGCTCCCTGAGAACACGCCCTTTACCGACCCCACACACCTGCGCGAGCCCGCCCTCCGTCCTTCCGCCGCGCCGCTTCCTCCGCCACGCGTCACCTTGCCGCTCTCCGACCCAGTCGCTGTTCGAGGATTGCCCGGCGACTCCACCGTCACCTGGTGGGTCCCGTCCAAGCAAGAAGCCCTCGCCCTCCATCAACACCTCACCGGCGGCTCGATGGGCGGACTGTTCGGCCAAACCTCCGCTGTCATCAACCAATTCTTCCGCAACCCGAACCTCATGAACCCCGCCCCACACGTCATCAAGAACATGGGATACAAGTACGTGATCGCCTCCAGCAACCTCCAACGCAACCCCGTTGGCGCGCTCAAGGATCTCGCGGGGTACACCCTCCGGATGCCCGCCGACCTCCTGGGTGATGAGGTGACCGCCACCAGCACGCTCGGCAAGTTCTTCCAAAAAGGCGCGCAGCTCGTCGTCGCCCCGCTGCGTGCGGCGAGTTTCGGCCGGCTCGTGCGCGACGCCGACGAGTTCGTCCACAACACCAACCCCTTGCTGGTCGGGCGCTTCGTCGACCAGATGCCGTTCTCCAAGAACGCTCAAACCGCGTACGAGAACCTCAAACCCTTCTTGGAGACCAACAAGTACTGGTCCGCCACTCAAACCGCCGGCAAGTACCTCACCGGGAACAGTTACTCCTCCAAGTACATCTTCTCGCAAGCCGACCCCGCGATGAAGTACTCCTTGTGGAAGCAGTATGTGGAACGCGGCCTAAGCGACACCGCCGCCGCCAACCAAGTGAACGTGGATCTCGTTCGGTACACCCTCCGCTCCGAACTCGTCGATATGTGGAAGAACGTCCCCTTCAACTTCTTCGTGCCGTGGCGAGTGGGCACGATCATGGCGACCGCCAAACAACTCAGCTCTGACCCCTGGCGAACGGTCGCCACCGGCGCAGGCGTCAAGGTCCCTCTGTACGCTCTCACCCGGCCCTTCAAAACCTCCCTCCTGATCGGTGCCGTCATGATGGGGCGTGAAGCCTATTACCGCCAAACAGGCTCCACCTTCCACCTCCCCTTCGATTATATCGACGGCCCCATCGCGAAGATCATCGACGACCCCTCCACCGCCCCCGGCATCGCCGCCTCCATGCTCATGCTCGGCCCAGGCGGCGACATCGCCCGCACCACCCAATCCCTCCACGATGTCGCCCGTGTCATGATGGGCAAAGAGGACTGGTCCAAGCTCCTCGAGATGTACTGGGGGATCTCGCAGATCTACGGCAGCGGTGCAGAGTTCGCCCGTTTCGCCACCTCCCTCAACGAGAAGGGGGTGGAAGGTGCAGACTACTCCGCCCTCGCGCACGTGCTGATGGGCGCCGCGCTCGCCGAATACGAATCCTACGGCTACACCGTCAAGCACGTCGAACATTGGATGAGTGAAGGCTTGATCCCGTATGACCCCAACGTCCTCGCGAATCTCACCGCCAACGCCGCGCGCCACCACGCCGGCGAACTCCGCCACCCCCTCAAACAACAACGCCAAGACGCGATCAAGAAGTCCCAACATGACCGCGTCCACCCTCCACAACCCTGATGTGAGGTGACCTCGACCAACAGAACGCGCTTCACTACAATAACGCTGTCACCATGCCGGATCATACGATCCACCCGCAAAGGAGAATTTATGTCACGATGGCTGCTGCGAGTTCTGATGTGTGTGGGGTTATTGATCTGTGTGCCGTATTCCGCATTCGCGGGCGTGTCGATCGGAGGTGATACACGTCTGGTGGTGCTGGCGTCAGCGGTGACCACCAACACCACGAGTACGGCTCAGCCCCTGCCGATCGGCGCGAAATCTTTCTATGGCCAGGTGGTGTGCACCTCTGGCGCCTGCGCACAAACCCAGGCGATCTACGGCGATGTGGACGACGACGAGACGAATGGCATTCTGCTCTGCACGCTCACACTCTCAGGTACAACACGGGCGCAGGATGCCTGTCCTGTCGTGACCGCAAACTTTTCTTATTATTATGTGACGACGACCGTCACGAGCGGCACCGGCGCTGCGGGAGCGGTCTATGCGATGTATTAAATTTCTCGTTGTGCTCTGTCTCTTGCTGACGTGGCCGTCACGTCTCTTGGCTGCCGCAACAACGACCCCAGCGGCTGTGGGTAACGCCAATGTTCCCCATGCCACAACACTCCCCACGACATGCGGTATTGGTGATTCGTTTATGGACACGGATGCCACCACTGGGCAGAGGTTTTATCTCTGTGAGTCGGCTAATACTTGGACTCTGCAAGGCGATGGCGCAGGCGGCGGGGCCGGTACCGTCACGGTCGTTGGGGCAGGGTCCCTCACCAGTACCGCCCTCATGACTGGTGGCGGGACCACCACAGCACAAACACCAGCCGCGACCGCCACGATGGACGCGAGCGGAAATATCTCTACGCCTGGATCTATCTCGACCGGGGTTGGTGGCAGTGCGGCAGGGTTCCACGAGTTCGGGCAAGGCACTGCGCCGTCACTAGGGACCACCTCCGTCAAGCTCTATTCTCCGACGTCAGTGACGAGCTATGGAATTGTGCTGCCTGGATCCTCCGCTACAGGGTTCATGCTCGGGACGAACGCTGCAAACGTCAACACCGTGAGTTATGTGGGATTTACCGGCACAGGCAACGTGGTACGCACAACGGGGTCTCAAACATCAGGTCGATGCGTGGAAATCGACGCAAGCGGCAACCATATTCAATCAGCAAACCCGTGCGGATCGGGTGCTGGTGGAACAGCCGGAGCGCCGCTCTTTGTGCAGACTGCGACCGCGACCGCTGTAACGGCAGCAGCAGAAACAACCATTGTAAGCACTGGTGCCGGGTCATTGACCATCCCTGCTGCCTGGTTTACGGCTGCCGGAACCGTCATGGATGTGCGATTCAGCGGCAAATACTCAACGGGTGCAGTGCCGGGCACGCTCCAACTTAAGTTGAAATTTGGGGCCACAGTGGTTGCGCAAACAGCGGCGTTTACCCCGATCATCAACGTCACCGATGGCGTCTATAGTGGGTTTGTGCGCCTGATCGCGAGGACGATCGGTGCAACCGGGACAATCTTTGTCGCAGATGGACTGCTCACCACCGGTTCCACGATCACCCCTGGCGAAACGATCTTTTCAAATCCAACACTCGGCACGGCTGTCACCATCGACACCACCGGGACAAATGTGGTGGATCTGACAGCCACCTGGGGTACGGGTGCCACCAACTCGATCACCGGCTACACCTTCGAACTGGTTGGACCTGGCTCGGCTGTCTCCAGCGTCTTTGGGATGACTGGGGCGATTGCGAATCTCTCTGGTGGGGTGACGACCTCTGGATCATCCGTAGCCACGGTAGTCACCAATGCGAACCTCACGGGGCATGTGACCTCGACGGGCAATGCCGCCGTCCTGGGAAGTTTCACGGTTGCCCAACTCAACACGGCGGTCTCTGATGCGGATGTGGCGACACTGGCTGGCACGGAAGTGCTGACCAATAAAACTGTAGACTGTGGAGGAACCGGAAACGCCTGTACGATCAAGCAGGAGCACGTATGGGATACGGCAGGGTGCAATAACGTGACGGCTGGGCCCGTGTTCAATTTACCAACATCAAACCCTGCCGTAGCGACCTGTGATTTCACCACCAACGTGTCTTCCGCCTACATGGCCTTCAATGCCGACACTGACAATGCTTTTGAAGGTCGATTCAAACTGCCAACGGGAACGACTGGCAGCATTGATTGGATTTTTGACTACAAGATGGCCTCAGCGACCACAGGAGCCGTAGGCTGGTGTGTGCAGATGGTGCGCGTACTTCCTGGCACCACAGCAGAAGATCCGGCCTATCCAGCGCAAGCCGCAGGAAACTGTGTGTCGGATACGGTCCCTGGTACAGCCGGTCTTCAAAAGGAAGCCAGGATTACGGCGGCGACATGTACGTCGTGCGCGGCGGGAGATACAATATATTTTCGCGTCTCCCGCGATGCGAACGGAGGAGCCGTCACCGATAGCGCCACTGGGAACGGAGAGTTACTGATGACTGGCCCTGCGTATGCGGTGGTGTACTAATGCACCGGCTCATCACGGTCATTTTTTGGTTAGGCCTCCTGCTGTGTCCTGTACCCAGCTGGGCGTTTGGTTTGGTGGGCTCGGCCACGCATAGCGATAGTGCCTCCTCGACGACGTGTTCCCCGGCCTTAACAACAGGTCTGGCTAACGGGGACATCGTCTTTCTCCTCTTGAAACGCAGTGCGACCAACACCGACCCAACCGGCGTGCCCACCGGATTTGTACAGCTAGGGAAAAGCGCCCCCGGTGGCGCGCATTTTCTCTACTGGAAAATCGCAGCGAGTGAATCGTCGTGGCTGGTCACATGGGCCGCCGCGGAGCGCACGGGATGCACGGCAGTCACCTATCGCAGTGATTTCAATGTCACGTCCGGTGCCGACATCACGTTTGGGAATACGGCGTATACGACAACAGACACCACGGCTCGCGGCGTGGCCATCACGGTGCCTACCGCCAATTCGCCCGTGATTTGGTTCGGCAATGCCAACAACAGCACCAGTCAAACTATTGGCGCACCGAGCACCGGCAATCCCACGGGATGGACCACCGATGTGTCGAGTGTTTATGACAGCGGCTCACGGCTGTATCGCACGATTACAAGCGTCGTCTGGTCGGGATCGGGCACCACCGGGAACATGGACGGCACGATCAGCGTCTCGACATTCGATAAACACGTCTTCACGGTGGCGTTGAATCCTGCCGCCGCCGGTGGCGCCGAAACCTTTGGCTTCCGGTTGAGGTTGACCCAATGATCGCAGTCGTCTTATTCATCCTGCTCCTGATTCCGCTCACGGCGGAGGCACAATCCTACGACACACTCAGGATGGTGCGCCCAATCGCCACAGGAGCCGCAGGCACCGGTCTACACGCCAGCAATCGTGTATACCGGGCCTACCAGGGGATTGAATACAACATCCACGCGGATGCACATGGCGGAGTCTGGCCCTACACCTACAGCCTCAGCAACGCGCCCGCGGGCATGACCATTGAGGTCGGCCCCTGCACTACGATTGGTCCAACCTGCACGGCAGGCACAATTAGTTGGCCGAACCCCACGTCGACCGCCTCGAACATCGTGGTGACGATACGAGATAAAGTCGGCACCGAGGTCTCAGGCACCTGGTCCGTGACGGTCTCCACGACGATCGGAACCGGTGGGTTCTGTTTCATTGATGCCGCGAGCGGGAATGATACCACAGGCAGCGGATCGCTGGCCGCTCCCTATCAAACGCTCTCGAAGGCGCATACTTCATGTGGGGCTACGAGCATCCTGTATCTTCGCGCTGGAACGTATTCCGTGGGCGGGGGAACTGCCAGTGCCCCGGAAGATTGCCGGAACCGCTACATCTGGACCGAGGCGAGCCAGCCTGCTATTTGGATCGGGTATCCAGGAGAAACGGTCACGGTGAACTTTCTCTCCACGGGTTCCGCTGATGGCTATTGCGTGAAAATGTCAGGCCAGAATATGTGGTTCGACAATTTCCGCATGGACAACGTGGGAAGCATTGGGTTTCAACTGGATGACCGCCTGGAATATGGGATTGTCGCACGGCGGATCACCGGACTCGATCTATTGGCCGGTGCCGACTCGTTAAATTCGGCGTTCTTCATGTGGGCGAAATACAGCGCTGGATACAGCTACTTTGACACGGTACAAAACAGCACGTTCTCCAACATCTCCCTCGGAGCGGTCGCATTAAAGGTCTACACCAACATCTACGGGATTTATGAAACAAGCACTTATTCTGACCAGGCTGACTCAACGGAAGTGCAGGGTTCATCTGACGGCATGATTTCCCTGAAAGTCATGGCGCGGGATTATGATGTCCGTGGCAACACCTGCACCGCGACCGTACAGGTCTGCGTGGGCGGCAACATGAACCGCAGCGACGCCCCAAGTCTCCTGCAAACACGAGGGCATATTCGGCACAACTTAATGTTGGGCTCTGACGGCGACACGAACGAAGGCTCGTTGACCCTGACCGCCGGGAAGATCATCACGCCGCTCACCACACAAGTCTATCGGAACACCTTCGTCGGGGGGCGTGTCTTGTTCGCCAATGCGGTCACGGGTGATGGGCCGTATCTCTTCTATAACAATGTCATTGTGAACGCGGGCGGTACTGGTGGGTCGTGTCCGGCACGGCTGACGTGTGAAAGTGTGACCGACTATGGAGTTACGACGATTGGAGCTGACAATGTGCAGGGTGCCAACGACGGCACCATCGCCAACGCCACAACAGGCGTGCTGGTCGGTGCGTCACGCATCACCTACTTGGGCGTGGCCGGGTTTGAACTCTTGGCGTCGGCAGGGAGCGGAGGTGTCGGCGGTCGAGGCTCCTTCGGCGGAACCGGGAGGCTGCAATGAAAATCGAACTACTTCGCGTTGGTCAATCGAATCGCGGCACCTTTGGGGTCTTGCGACAACAGGAGATCCCCTTTGCGCTGACCCTCGAACGCCCGTGGGTGGACAACCAAGCAAACATCTCTTGCATCCCTGCCGGATCATACACCTGTCAACGGATACGCTCCCCGAAGTTTGGTGATACATTTGAAGTGACGAACGTCCCGAACCGTTCGCACGTCCTGTTCCATAAAGGCAACACCGTCGAAGATACGCATGGTTGTATCCTGGTTGCTGAGGAGTTCAGCGGCACGTTCGACCATCCCATGCTGGCCTCTAGTCAACGAGGGTTCGGAGAGCTGATGCAGCTTCTTGATGGGCGCACAACATTTGAACTGGTCATCATGGATGTTCCGGCGTTGCCGGAGCGCCTGTCGGTGCGGATATGAGAAAGACGCTGTGAGTACGAAGAAACGGAAAGGAACCTGAAAGGCATGAGTGACCCACAACATTTAGACGCGGGCGATTGGCTCAGCGTGGTTACGACCAGCCTCTTAACTGGCGTAGGAGGAGCCATGGCCTGGTTTACAGGAACCAAAAAAAAGATCGAGTCGCGCATGCTCACCTACGAGCAGACGCAAGCGAACCACACGACCGATCTCGCCGTGATTCGCTCCACGCAGAATCACCTCTCTGACCGTATGGATGAAGTGCGAGAGCTGGGGCTCTCCGCGCATCGCAAGCTCGACGAAGTACTCAGTGAAGTGAGACGACATTAACCAAGGAGATATGATGCTCGACAAACTCAAAGTCATGTTCATGAACTGGAAAACGGCGTCGGCGGGTGTGGTCGTCCTCCTCTGTGGAGGATCATCCTACCTGGAACTCTTGCCGGAAAACTGGAAAACGGTTGCAGGTGGTGTGTGTACCATTGCCGTTGGCCTGGGATTCATCGCGTCGAAAGATTCAGACAAGACAAATTCGCAGCATCCAAGCGCGGAACCAACAAAGGTTCCCAGCTAGGTGGACTTCATCGCCGCCTGGACCGCCACGGTAGAAGCCTTCTCGAAGGTCTTTACCTGGAAGACCGGAGGCCGCACGAAGGACGAGAACACGCTCCGGGCACAGATTGAGGAGGCCGAACGGGAGTACCATGATGCGATTGACCACGGTGATGTGGACCGCACAAATAGCGCTTACCTGCTGTTGCGGAGATTAAGAGATGAGGCTAGCTCGAAATCATTATAGCGTAGGCTTTCCTGCGCTTCTTGTTAGAGCATATCTTGCAACGACGAGTTAAGTATCCGATTCCATTCTTTGTTATTGAAACGCTTTCTGGTGTAAATAGATGACCGTTTTTGCAGTGCGTATTACGAAGCTTACCATCGGAACCATGGTGTAATGAATGCTCACTGTGCGTCATGACTTGAAGGTTGCAAATACGGTTGTCAGTTTTTATTTCATTGATATGGTGGACAACCTCCGATCTTTTAAGGGATCGACCTAAATGATGTTCCATAATGGCACGCTGCAACCTGACATTGCACCCGTTAATTGTGGTAGCCAGGTATCCATCTTCAGTTTTGAATACATTAAGCCAGAGCGGTTCTCTGTGCGCGATTCTTTTAATGGGATCACCAGTCCTCATGAAACGCTGGTAATGGGATCTGCAAAAGCCACGGCTAGATGCGGGTTTTTTGCAAACGCTACAGAGGCTATGTCGCTGGACGGTCTTCAGTGCAAGCGGATCGCCATATCTCCTCCACCGACTATAGTGAACGTCGCACCATCCACGCTTTTTAGACGGTTTCGCACAAACAGAGCAAAGGTTCTTCATGTGCTAATCATACTTACCGTTGCGCTAATTTGTCAATCGTGCGCGACGAAGCCGCTGCCAAGCAGCCCTGACGGACGCGCCTGCTTCGTGGCGGTGCTGGACTCAGAGACGGCCATGCTGTTGCGGGCGCAGTCGCACGCGATGAACGTGAAGGGTGGGGATTGGGTGATCACGCCGGAGTGCGTCAAGCAGCACGGCACGGATCTGGTCAACGAAACCTACCGGATGACTCGGTAAGACCTCTCAACCACCCTCTCACCCGACAAGGAGGTGATCTCTCATGACGAAGAAAATGGTCCCGGCGAAGAAAGGCGGCAAGAAGTGCTAGATCTCACCCTCGGGGCGCGTCCAAACGAACGCTTCCACCTCCAACTCCCCGAACCTCAAGCGTCGGTGTGGACGTTCGGCCCCCTGCGGGTCGTGACGTGGACGTCCCTGGTGAACCCTGATGGCTCACCGGGGACCTTCACCTCGCGCTGGTGCGGCCGCCTCCAATTCTACTCAGGGACGTGTAAGTGTGACGCCACTCGCACCGTCATGATGCGGACTGGTCAGCTGGGGGATCCATCTCCTGGGTATGTGATGACGACCACGCCTCGGGAGTTGTGGGCGCTGCGGTGGCGGTCGGCAGGTCCTCAGGAGGCGGTGTGGTCGAGCATGGGGGCGGCGTAGCGGCTGTCTCCCACCTCGTCACCGTGATCGCTGCCGTGAGCGGATCCACCTCCTCGAACATCCCACTCGACCACACCGAGATCCTCTCACCACAGTGCCCACAGATCGCCGGCGACGCCCGCTCGGGTCGCGTCCCATCACACAACCGAAACCCCTCGAACATGATCCTTGTTCCGGGAAGTGGTACGCTTCCACTCATATACCACGCCGCCACTCCCCCACACACCGCATGCCGCAATCGATACCACCGCTCCCGCACCTCACCTTCCTCCTGCTCGCCCCCATCCGTCAGCATGGCGGTCGCTCCTGCAGGAGGCGCTGCTGCAGCAACTGTTCGGTGAGGTTGTGTTGCCGCTGCCGCTCCTCGATCATCCGCTGCTGCTGCCACGGCGCATACTGTTCGTACGGGTTCTGCGCCCGCACCAGCACGCTTGTGAGCGCACTCCCAATCATCACCCCCACCACCACCCCGACAAAAAATGCCCGTCCTTCACCCATCACCCACCTCCTTGCGTGTTAAAATGCCTTACTCTCCGCCTTCCACTCATACGCCCCACCTCTGGTTGTTTTGTGGACGAGAATACGATCCGCCTGCTCCAACGTCGTGATGTACTTGCGCAGCATGTCCGCCGTCACCCCCCTGTTACTCATCACCTTCAGGAGGTGTGCGTGCGTCACATACCCACTTCGCTTCATGAGGGTGATTACCGCCCCCATCGCGTCACTTTGGGAGGTGGTGTGGGCCAAGTTCACCAACATCGGTAACGAGGCGCGCGCTTCCGCGACGAGCGTTCTCGCTCTGGCCACATGCCGCCGGTGAATGATCAACTCGTCACTCTCCCCCGCACACAACACCACCGCGAGCTTCAACAAGAGGTCATCATCTCGCTGGTACGCTGGCCGCAGAAACTCATCGTCCGGCACCTCTCGATTCTCCAACCACTGCTCCCGCACATCCTGCGCCTCAGACGTCACAATACACTCCCCGGAGAGCACACTCATCCTCGTCAGGTGGACGTGAAGTTGGTCGATGAGGTCGTCGTAATTCGCCGGGTACTGGGAGGCTGCCCACTTCCCTGCATACGACCCTTCGATCGCGACCACCCGGCCAAAAAACCCACTCAGAATGGCGTCGGGCGACAAGCTCCTTCTCAACCATTGTGAGGTGCTCCCCGCCAACCAGTTGATACAATGCCCACTGATCGTGACGTCTCCCCATCTCCTCGTCCCCTCCGTAATAGGAACCACACTACTCGTGTAGAGGTCGGTCAAGTTGGCGATGAACGCCTCCGCCACCGGCCCCCCACTCCCCAGCGCGTTATACAACTCAGGAGAGACGATCCAGGGGTGCGGGTTCGCGACCGCCGCCTCGACCTTCGCTTGCCCGTTCGCCACCGAGGTCGTCCGCCCCCCTAACACATCCAGTAACCGCTGCTTCGTGAGCCCGCCCCTCAAGAGGCGCCCCTCCCCTCCGTACAGCGCGTGCCACCGCGCCATCGCAAAATCCATCGCCGTCCCCTTGCCGCACCCACTCGGCCCGACGAGCAGCACGTACAAGTTCGGGTTGAGTGCCGCCTTATGGTGCATCACCACCACCCGATTCTCGAGCACACTCGCCACCAGACTGAGCGCCGACCACCGGTGAAACTTCTCCGGGATCGGCGTGCGGCCGATCGCCTTCATGTACACCTCGAAGAACCCGCCCTCTCGCCCCTCCTTCATCGCGCTTTCTTGAGCAGTTTGCGTGCGACCTGTGCCGCGTGCTGCTCGCGGCTCGCCTCTTCTGCCTTCACCGCCCACCGCCCCTGCGCCTCCGCATCCTGTTCGTAGGGTTCACCTGGCCCCAGCACCCCTAACCACACCCCTTTCACCTTTGTCGAGAGGATCGGGTTCTGCCCGGCGAGGGTGTACGTCATCGTCCCATCACTCATCACGTTCCAACTGATGATGGGCACCACTTGCACCGTCACCCCTTGCTCGTCCTCCTCCTTCCACGTCACATACCGCCATCCCGCCTCCATGGTGGTGGAGGTGGTGATGGTTGGCGAAGGCGCGGCATATGCGGTGTTCGTGATGTCGTCGCTCGTCCAGGTTGTGCCGCTTGTCGTGATACCGGTATAAAGGGGCGAAGAGCTGAATAGCGAACTCGTGAGTTGCGCGTTGGTCTGCGCGGCCTGCATCGCGTACTGCGCATACAGGTTTTTGTTGTACTGCTCCTGCTGCTCCTGCTGCTTCAGTCTCTCGTTGTCCGGTGGTGTGATTGCTTGGTCGCTCATCGTTCCCCTCCCTAAAATCGTCTCCCACAATTTACGCATGCGTTCACCTCTAAATAATAATCCCCCGCCTCCTGCTCCCGCACCGCCAACCCCCCGCACTTTCCGCACTTTTCGTTTACAGGTGTGACGACGCGTGCCCGAACAGTTCGAGTTGGGGCGAGGTCGGCGTCGGTGGTGGGACGTCCCCTCCCTTCACCGGTGAGGAACCCGCGCCGCGCTCTTTGGTCGGGCGGGATTCGCCGCTTGCGACCACCTGATCGTGAAACCAGCTCGCCTGTCGCAGGAAGGTCGCGAACTCGCTCACCGTGAACGACCCCTTCCCGCTCACCTGCACTCGCCCCCGACCCCCCACCCCGATCGTCACTTTCCCGCTCCGACTCCCGAATTCCATCACCGGCATCTTGCTGATCGACTTTCTCATCTGGTTCTCTCCTTGTGGTCATGTGGTTAGTTACCCTTTCCAATACTCCGCGTTCCGCCGCTCCTGTTCGTGTGCCATCTTTCGGTCTGCTGCCGCCTCCTGCGCCTCCTCCTGATAATCGCGTTCCCGCTCATGCCGCTCATTCATCTCTCTCAGCCACTGGTCCGTACACCTCGCACACCACCCTCCCTCACCCGCGCACACCTCACACGTCACCACCCCGCACTCCAAACACATCATCTCTTCGCCCTCCGCCTGCCGCGTCCCGTGCAGGAAGTGCAGCAACTTCAAGCGCTTCGCCTCCTTCGCCAACATGCGATCATCGTCCATCTCGTCATGTACTTGTCGCACAGTACCCACGCGCCACCTCCTCCATCTCCTCCCTCCCCGGGAAGATCTTCCACTCCTTCCCCTTCGCCCAACTTCCACTCACCCCGAGTTCTACAGGAATCGTGAGTTCGACTCCGCCGTACAAGTGCGGCCGCTCAAGCAGCGCTCGCATCTGGGTCGCCACCTCGTAGACGGTCTCCGGTGGCGCACACACCACCAACGCATCATGCACCTGCAGCACCAACCGCGTCATCCTCCACGCCGCGGTGCGCTCCTGCTGCCGCCGCATCGTGATCCACTCATGGAGGGGTGCGGTCCCCCAGAGGTTCGTCAAAATCCCGATATCACTCTGTGGCCGGTACGCATATGCCCTCCTGTACACATCATCCCCCAACCGTTCATACTGGAAACTGAGCCCCCACCCCCAACTATTCGCGAGGTAGCGGTGCCGCATGATCTGCATTCGCACCTGTTGCTGCAGGGTGAGGATCGCCGGCGACGCCTCTAAGCGTCGATCGATCATCCTCTGGCATTCGTCTGGCGTATATACATACCCATCCTTCAGCAACTCCTCACTGAGGCGCTTACCGTGCATTCCGTAATTGGAATTTTTGGAAACAGATATCACACCATTCCGCCTCACAAGAAAATATCCGGTTCGTGTTGTCACACAATACACCTGACCGTTATAGTGTTGTGATGTGGCACCACCTTTCACACTTGCTGTTGTTGTCGTGTGCACATACAAACGCCAGCATCCTTTATCACGTCGAATAAGACTTCGTTGTCCACGAAGATGTGCCACCGTCTGGACCCACTCGACATTCGAGCGCACCGCAGAATAATAAATATGCGACGTCTTCGAGATGTGCCCATCCCAATACCACAACTCATTCAAAAGGGTATCGAGATTCCTTGCTGATAGTGACAATACACCGTGTGTCCATTGACGTGACCGGTTCAAACACAGATTGAATTCAGGCGGTGGGTAAAACTTGAATGCCACACACCCGTCTTTTTGTGGGTGTTCGTCCCATGTGAATTGTCCTTTCGTCAGGATATGCCTCAAACGCGTGATTTTTCGCTCACGTTTGACTTTGATGGTGATGCGATGTTCGTCCATCGGCCAACAGCCATCTGCTTGAATGGCCACGAGTAACTGCATGGCCGCATCCGGCATCTGACACGCGCCGCTAAAGTAACCACTCACCGGAAAGGGAAGGTACTTCCACGCCGCGATCTGTGACGCCTGTTTCTCCTTCCACCCGTCTTTTCGCTTATACCGCATTTGATGTTCCGGTGTGACGTGTTGCGAGAACGTGGCGGAGTCGAATCCGTACAGCACCCCCTTATAATCATATGCCCACACCGCCGCGGGATACTCAAATGTGATCGTTCCTCCTGTGTCCCACACCGCAATCGCATCGGATAGGGCAACATCTGGAAACTGTTTCCATCCGTGTGTGGTCAGCACTTCTGTCTTCTCGTCATGGCACGCATGCACCGCCTTCTTCCCTAAGTATCGTTGCGCTTTCGTGACCTCACTGGTCGCACACTGGAAGATGTTCGCAGCGTTCGCGGTGTGGACGTCGAACTCGTGCGGGAGCGTCCTGGCTTCAGCAATGAGCTTTGGGTCTCCAGTGTACGCCTTAACGACTCGATCCTCTGCTTGAGATAAGTCGCACTCGACAAAGACAGTTCCAGGGTCAGGCACATAAACCCTTCGGACGGTTCGATCCACGTTTTGTAGGTTCTGACCCGTACGCCGAGGATTTTTTGAACTGCTGAGCCGATGCGTTTCAGTTGCGCGTCGGTAACTGCACCTAACATATCCATCCCCATCGACCACCTCCTCTTTTAGAAAACTCCCCACCTTATCATTGCGCCTGTACTCGAGCAGATCAGGCATAAAATGCCCCACCTTCGCTGGGTACGTGATCGCCAACGACCGAAGGGCGACTTCATCGGTCGTCACTTTCCTGAGTCCTGTTGACTTGTCCTTCTTCGTCCTCTTGGGCACACGGAGCACGTCATATAACCACCACGCCAGCTTCTTCGGACTCACACTCTTCGCCCCAAACACCGTCGCCGCCTTCACCTCCTTGGGTGTGAGCGGCACCCCACCCGCATCCGCCTGCACCTTCTCCCTTACCAGTTCGTCTAAGCGTGTGCGCACCGCGGCGTTGCTCTCTCGCAGCTCCTTCGCCAACTTCTTGCAGGCGTCACCGTCCCGCCTAATTCCCGTGAGCATCATGTCGAGGAGTGGCGCCCTCAGCGGCACATAATGTTCTCGGTAGAGGTCCCACTTGTTGTCCTCTACAAGTGCGGCCCGCAACGTGTGTGCCAGCTCACACGTGACGGCCGCATCCCGGCAATTATGCACCACAAACCCGTTCGCGATGAATGTGCCTGTCGTCGTGGTGATATCCACCACGTGCCGCAACCCCACCTTGGCTTTTCCCGTCAATTTTTTTGGTGTCAAGCATACCGCACGAATATGTCCGCTTTCCACAATATGCCGAAACGTGTTCTGGAGTCGGATAGGCTTGAACAACCCAAGAAGGCGAATCGTCGCAGCTGGACCGCCTCTCACATATCCATAATGTGTGTTGTGATGCGACTCAGACGCACCACGCATTGAGAGTGGAAGGCGATATTGATGCACGATCGCACACGCCCGATCCAGCACATCTCCAGGATTCTGGCTAAAGCTCACTGACCCATACCCTCGATGTGTGCCTTGTGCTCCTCCTTGCATGTGCGTGCCGTTGACACAACCTTCGCCGTCTAAAAACCCTCCCATCCAGCCGCGATTCCGTAAATCTTCCGTGTCATCCCACGGTTCAACTGCCTCCATGAGCGATGACTGAAATGCGTGATCGTGCCGTGTACGACCCGCCTCAATCCAGTGCTTTCCCGACAATCCCGTCAGGACCTGATGATCGGGTGTCAGGATCAGGTGCCGCCCGCCCGCCGACAATTCAAGACACTCCTTCACCGCTTCCTTTTTCCTGGTGACGGTGGCCACACGCCATCTTCGGCTTCCTTGCCTCTGCCGCTGATTGCCTCCCTGTTCATCGACCGACAAGAGCTGATCGCCCACCTGCACATCTCTGATGGCCTTCCAGGTATAGTCTGCCATCAATACCGGTGTGTCTTGTTCCACACAGTTATATTCCCAGAACGTATCAAGGTCTCCGCATCCTGCCGCATTCCCCCCGAACGTATCGTCATCCTTCCCATCGTCCTTCCAGTACGGCTCGCGCGACCACGTACTCGCGATATAGGCCAGCGAGTGCTCATCACTACTATCGATCGCATGGTGCATGTCCATGGTGTCATACAAGAAGTTCTCCAGCTTCACATTATGGTCGCCCGTCAGATAGAAGCTGTCAAAGAGGCCGTTCTGGAGCGCCTTCGCACACTTTGTCGCACAGATCGCCCTGATCAACCCCCACACCTCCACCACATCCCGCGCATTGCCCCAGTATTCCTTGGTCGTCGGGATGCTCACCGCCTCCTGACCGCTGGTGGCGAACGCCACACACGTCACCCGCGCATTTCCGTAACTCTTCTTCACCGTGACCTTCCCACTTTTCGTCTTCTTATCGACGAGCGTCATCACGCGTGGCGTCTCAATATCCACCCCCAAAATTCCCTGGGGTGTGCGCCGCACATCCGCAAGCAGGTCCCGCACATCACTCAGCTGTGGCCGCACCATGAGGTGCCGTTCCGGAAGGCGGAGTTCGGGAAAGAGTCGATCACTCGCAATCCGCACCCAATCAAACCGGCACCGCCTCTCCAGCGACGGCGCTTTGAACGTCATCTGTGCCGGCAGTGCTGGAATGACCTTGATCATCCGCCCATCACTTGTTCGATAACTGAGGATGCTCCCCCGCCACTTCTCAATGCCCTTCTTGCCGGTGAGGGCGGTGAGCCCCACCTCACCAGTCGGCACCAGCACCGTCGCATTGGTGAGGTGCCGCACCCGTTCGTGCAGCATCTGGACCCAATCGTCCACCTCTTGTCGCGGGACGGTACGAATCGTGTTGCTCGCCGGCCGCTGCGGCACCACATGCGTCCAGTAGATGTCCTTGCGCGTCATGTTGACCGCCTCTAACCACTCCCGCATCCGTCCGCCCGCCGGCCCACTACACGGCCTCTCCTTTACCTCCTCCCACCGCCCTGGCACATCATCCACCACCACCACTTGTTCGTCCCCGCGCCCTTCATCCGGGATCGTTCTCACATCCACCACCCTTCTCGACTGGTTACTGGTTGTGTTCGTGATCCAACATCAACACCGCAAACACCGCATAGTTCGCCAGGTCAATCAGGTCACCCCGCATCACCTCCACCCCAGTCGGCGTGAACGGACTGTGTGCGGCCATGCGTTCCGCTCCCAACACCCGTCCCACCCTCCGTCTGAGCTCGAACGTTACATCCTGCAGTCCGTGCGGAAACCCGTCATAGAACGAGGTGTGTGCGTTCCGCCCCTTCGCATCCCGATCAATGATCACCCCTCGCATCTCTCTCAGCACATCCCCGTACTCCGAGAACGGGAACCGTCCTCCATCACGGGTGGGTGCCGCCCCTCCCTCATGCTCCTCGTGCGTCTCCTGTAGGTGCGGCGTCCGATCGACCTTTGTTCGTGTTTTTCTCATGCTGGGTCCTCCTCTGCGAGTTGTTGTAGTTGAAATTGCGTCCACCGATAACACTCATCCCGTCTCCGTCGCTCCGCTTCCACATCCTGCTCGTACGACTCTCGATGTGTGCGTGCGTGCGTCTTCACATACCGTCCCTTCACCACCACCTGAAAATGACTCCCCGATATTGTGGTGTTGGGCACCTCTTGCCCGTTCCGCCAATCAGTATATGACCCCCACGGCGTTCCCCACTCCCCCTCACCGATCAACTTCACCAACAACAAGTGTTGCCGCACTCTCTCATCCGTATACTCATACACCTCCCACCGCTGATCAACGCGTGGGTAGTTGAAGTACATCTCCACATACTCCCGCACCCGACGATCCTGCACAATCACCGCCCTCAACCTCCGCCACGCCCTCTGCTCACGCCACACCCGCCGCCGCGGTGGCACGCCACATGAACTGCGTGCGTTATTCTTCATCCTCATCTACCCCGTGCTTCACGCTATTGGGACACTCTGCCGCCACCACCAACTGCGTCGCCGCCGATCGCAAGGAGGTCGGCACCCTGATCTCGATCGTCGACCACCGCTCCCCGCACCCCACACACTCTCTCCGCCTCCGTACCCCCACCCCGCTCGCCCGCGTCTCATACACCGTACTCACCTCTCCGCACCCCGCACACCGCATCCCCCCCGTCCTCATATCCTCTTTATGCCGTCCTCGCATCTCACTCCCCCTCCCTCAGTAACCGGTCCGCCACCTGTGCCGGCCGCCTTTCCGGGTGCTCGATCACCACCCGCAACGTCTCTCCGGTGAGCGCCACCCACCCACCATCCTCCGGCACCTTGCTGGTGTAATTCGTCCACCCCTCCTTCTTCGCCATCTCCGCAAACTGCACCTGCACACGCGCCTCTGGTGGGAGTGTCTGCGCCCACTCCAACAACTCCTTCGCGAGCATCCCTCACCTCCTTCCGCACACACGAAGGGCGCACCGCCTTCTCCACCTCACGATGGTCCACCTGCCTGGAGTCAGATGGTGACGATGCGCCCTCCTGCCGGTGTGTTAGCCCACGCGTCCTGGCCGGAACGTCGCCCCCGACTTCGCTCCGCCGCTCACCACCCCACTTTGTGCCGCATCCTTCTCCCCCACCCTGTACACTTTCTTGAGGCGGTTGCGGACTTGCCCCTTATACGGCCCCTCCTTCATCTCGGTCTCCTGCGTCACCTCGCCGATGAACATGTTCCCACGCGCCGCCGTGCACGTCTCCTCCACCGTCTTGTGCTGCGTCACGCCGCTCTTCTTGATCAGATCCTTGAAGCGGGCCGCCGCGATCCCTTCCCACGACTTCGGATCATCACCCTGCGGATCCTGTTCGTTCCCGATCGCATAATTATCGAACAACACCATCCCGGCTTCACTCTTCGGCTCGAGCACGCGATACGTGCCCTTGATCATGTACCGCTCCTTGCTGCTCTGCACCTCTTCGAGCGTCTCGATCTCGAACTTATACGTGTTCGTTGGAAGCACGTTACCCACGCTGTCTGGAATCGCATCCCAAGGCACCATCTTTGACGACATAATGTTCTCACTCCTCACGTTAAAAAACCTGTACTGCTTCGTGCGGCTCACTTGTAAATGCGCGGAGCCGCTTAGCGACCACCAACCCCTTCATCACCGCCGCGACCTCCTCCAGGGGCCACTCGACGATCTGCTGCACCCGTCCTACCACCGGCATGTTATAGGTGACCTTCCACCACACCGTTTTCTTGTCGACATACACCTCATGTTCGTGACTCGTCCACAACCGATCAACCCGTACCTGACGCACAAACCTGAATCGATTCGTCAGCCACCGCCCGCTCTTCGCTACGACTCCCACCGCCTCCGCGATGATCTCAATCTGCCCCACCTCAATCCGTCTCGTCGTTCGCCCGTCCGTGAGGACGATCATCCAGGGCGTCTCGGTCAGCAACTCCACCCACCTCGGCCTATCCCGGATCTCGACCATCTCCCATGTGATCACCGCTCACACCTCTCCGCCGTCAACCGCATCTCGACAAGCAGATGTGACGGAATGCGAATCCTCGACTTCCGTTTACACGTCGGACACTCACTGATCCGTACGCTCACCATGCCCTGATAACCTTCGATCCTCTCCCAATAACTCATGGTGTTCCCGTACGGAACGTAATACGCATTGTCGTCGCACCCCGCGTGATCCGTCCTCAGGTTGAATCTCCCACTCGACGAGCACCCTCTGACCTCCAGCGCATCCTCATATACCACCTCTGCCTCCACCATCACCATCACTTACCTCCCCAACGCCTCATAATTCGGCTCACAAGGGTCGGGCGTGTTGAACTGCGTCGCACAATTCCACCGTCCGTCATTCCTTGTTTGCCACGCATACACCCGATCGCCCTTCTCATTCCGCGTCACATACTGATGGTACAACTCACTGTACCCCGCGGGTGAGCGCTTTCTCATGCGTCCTGGCGCACTCGGGTTCCTCACAATCTCCCCATTCACCTCATCCTTATCCTCATCCACATGCGCAATCACCACCACGTTCATCGCCAAGCTCCCAAACCTGAGCATTAACATCTCCTCCAACATATCTGTTGAAGAGGCGAACCACTGCCGTGGTTCCTTGGTCGCAGGATTCAGCTTGTACTGCGCCCACTTTCTCGCTCCCAACTCCATGAACGTCACACTGTCGATGATGATCGTCCCTGCTTTCCACTCGGCGAACTCATTCTTGAACTGATCCATCCGTCCCATAAACCGCGAGTACGCGTCCGGCTGCCGCGGGTCTGCATCAATATAATGCTCCATCTGACACACCACCGCGTTCTGCTCATCCAAGATGTACTCCACCGTCGTCCCCTGGTCGTTGACATGTGTTTCGAGGTGCCGCCCCTCCGTGAGGTGCCGCTTCTTGTACGGCATCTCCTTCCCAAACGGATCGAACATGAGCACCAACTGCGGTGTCGGGAAGGTGGCCGCGCTCGTGCTCTTTCCTGATCCACTATCTCCGTAAAGAAGCCAGTGACCTTTCTTCATCTCCTGCAACCCCCTGATCGAACTCCGCATCTGATCGTTCGCTTCTTGTGCTGTTTGCTCACTCATCTACTTGACCCTCCATACCCGTAACCCACCATCCTTCTCCACCCGCACCGCCACCTTCACCCCCGCCCTCGCCCCCAACTGATAGAGGTACGATCGCGTACTTCCGCCCACCTCACCCTTTGGAATGACAAACGAATCCCCCACCTCCAACTTCTCAATCGGATACTGGGAGGTCGCCGGCCGCAGCTTCACCCCGCGCTCAATCTTGTACTCCCCCACCTCGTCCCTCCTTTTGTTGATCACGTTTACCCGCCCGCTCCGCCATCCGCTCCGCGACCTGAATCATCACCCACACCCCCGCGATGACGATCGCACTTCCCACGACGATCACCACCGCCTGCGTCCACTCTTCCATGCGCACCTCCTCTGTGATGTGTTGTTGTACTCGTTTACCATCACCTTGTCAACTACTTATTTTCGTCTATCTCCTGCATACTATTACTTGTATCCCCACCTCTCACGGCCGCTACCGCTAGCTCCAACTCACTCATCTCCGCCTTCCGCACGCGCTTCACCATCCGCACATGCCCCTTCTCTGCCTCCTCATATGTCGAGTACCGCTCCATCTCTCCCTCCAACTTCCCCCCAAACACCAACGTCTCGAACAGGAGCGGCCGGCCCCCCTCCTCATGTCCATGATCGAGC
>ERZ1292625.814-Hain-H41-01um-R1-814-length-42419-cov-34_pt1 | contig 42419 bp, 41 predicted proteins | sample MGYA00564400_ERZ1292625 | MGnify/ENA primary metagenome ERZ1292625 (study PRJEB36523, sample SAMEA6512639) | groundwater metagenome | collected 2019-01-08 | study: AquaDiva: Metagenomics assemblies of 32 groundwater samples
ACAATCCGGGTGGGCAGCTCAAACATTTCTGCGTGGCGCTATAGCAGACATCGATACCCCAACGATCGATCTCAAGCGGTGCGCCTCCCATCGACGTGACGGCATCGACGATGAAGAGCGTGTCATGGGTACGACACAGGTGGGCGATCGGCTCAAGCGGCTGCCAGACGCCGGTTGAGGTTTCGGCGTGGACGATGGCCACCGCTTTGACTGGTCCGGATCGGCGTAATGCTGTGTCTATCGCGTCTGGTTCTATGATCTGTCCCCAAGGAGCTTCCACGCGAATGGCTTTGCCGCCGCATCGCTCCACCATACTGGCGAGGCGTGTGCCGAATACGCCATTCACTCCGACAATCACGGTATCGCCCGGTTCAACGATATTCACGACCGACGCTTCCATACCGGCTGAGCCGGTGCCGGACACAGCAATGGTGAAGCGGTTCTTGGTCTGAAAAACAACCCGTAGTAGGGTTTGGATATCATCCATGAGCGCAAGAAAGACTGGGTCTAGATGCCCAAGCAGAGGGGTCGAGAGCGCACGTAGGACTCGCGGATGCACCATGCTTGGCCCTGGGCCAAGGAGTAGACGGCGTGGGGGAATAAAATTCTGAAACGGCATATCACTCCAAATCTAACAGGATGCTGAAAAAGCCCGCCAGCCGGACTTGTTCATTTGGTCTATCTGGTTTGTTTGGTTTTTGGGTTAAGCGAAACTAACTAAATAAACCAAATCAACCAGATAGACCAGACAGACCAGAGTATAGCGGAGTTCAGTCATGATCGGCCACGGGTATTCGCAACAGGATTCTTCGACGCCTAGCCATTCCGGGGGATGTCGAGAGAGAAAAATAGCATGTTATAGTTCCAACGATGATCGAGTCAGCGACCGTGCCTCTCAACGAACCGCAACAACCCAAGTCCTGGTGGCGATCTACAGATGCGCCGCCGCCGGTCGGGGTCTATTTCGGGCGGTTCTCGCCCATGATGACGCTGTTGGCTGCGGTTTTTCTTACCGTGGCGCTGGGGTCGATGGTCGGGTTATCGACTTCGGCATCGAAGCTGGATCGGATCGAGTCACCTGAGCAAGCGCTGAGTTTGATGGTCAGTCGGACGAGGGATGTGGAGGAAGGGCTCAGGCGCGCACCTCAATGGGAGCAGCAGCTCTTGGCCTGGGCCTCCGGTCACGACGAGGCTGAACGGGCGCAAGAAATTGAGTGGTATCGAGAACTGGCAGAATCTTCCGAAGACCCGTCCGTCGATCTTCAATTGGCCATTCTCCAAGCGGAGGCCGGTCATGTGTCGCAGGCCCTCCTCTCAGCGCATGAGTGGGTAAAAGCAGGAGACCCGTATCCACAGTTTGCCGATCTGGTGACGGCTGCTTATAGCGAAGGACCGGTGCATGACGCGGACAGATATGTTCTCCGGCAAGCCGCAGCGGCAGAGGTCCTCCCGTCCGGGTGGTTTTACGATCGACTGGCTGAACGTCTCGCGCGCCGTGCCAACGATGCCGCGCTCGTAGCCAGCATTCAAGAACAAGCCGCTATGCGCATCGACCGCCAGTTTGCCCGTTCACATGGGCTGACGCTTGTTGAGCTCGGCGCGATGATTGTCGGGACGGTGGTGTGCGTGCTGCTGTGGCTGAGACGGAATGAGGCATCCAGTTTCGTCCGGCTGCATGAGCCGGGTGTGCCGCCGCCATGGCCAGGCGGCATTGGTGCGGCGGTATTGTTGCGCGGCGGTGCGATTGGCGCCATGCTCACGGCGCTGTTTCTGCTCTATGTGCCGCCAGACAATGCCTTGCTCCGGGCACTGGTCATTCCGCTGACGAATGTGCCGCTGCTCATTTTGGCGTACCATCATCTGTTCCGGCCCTCCGGGATGACGTTCTATCGTGGTTTTGGGTTGGAGATCGGCTGGGCCAATGCCGGTCGTTTAGCGGCTGCGGTCCTGGCGGTGGTGGCTGCCGGCTTGTGGGGAGGGTGGGTGATGGATCGGCTGGCGGCGCCGTTTCATCTGACAAGCCATTGGGTCGAGTGGTTCGATGCCAATCTCGTCTGGGCTTCTCCGTCTTTGACAGCTGTCAGCTTGCTCGAATACGTGATCTTCGCGCCGCTGTTCGAGGAACTCGCGTTTCGTGGATTGCTGTTCGCGATTCTCCGCCGTAAATTCCGCTTTCTGCCGGCCGCGTTGATCAGCGCCGGCATCTTTGGGATTGCGCATGGTTATGGAGTCATAGGATTATTGAGTGTGTGTTGGAGTGGAGTGCTCTGGGCATGGATCTACGAAAAAACCGGAAGTCTCTGGCCAGGTATTCTCGCCCATGCGATCAATAATTTGCTGGTGTGTCTCGCCGTAATGGCCCTCCTCCGGTAATCGGACGGTGAAACTGGCTTCCAACGTCGTTCTCAGCTCGCCACAATCCTCAACGTACCCAAAGGGTACGCCTCCGGTTGTAGCTCGCCTGCGGCCTAGTTGGAAAGCCAGTTTGACCGTCCGCAAAGAGAAAACGAGGTCTAGCGTGCTGATTCGATCAACGCGAGAGCTTCGTATAAGTCTGGGTGCTTAAAAGTGTAGCTGAGTTCTGCTCGAAGTTTGGCGTTGCTGATTCGTTTTCCTGTGAAGTGGTCTTCTTTGGCTGCTGTCGCTGTTACACCCCATCGCTGCTGCGCAGTTGCACAGATTTCATCCCAGGTGTGCGGTGCACCATCGCTGACGTTGTAGGCTTCGCCAGGCTTCCCCTTCTCAATTGCGGCCAGACAGATGGCTGCCAAATCTTCCACGTGAATAAGATTCACATACTTGCGTGACGGACTCACGCGGCCGTGCCTGATCCAATCTAGCGGGTTCCGACCCGGGCCATAGATGCCTGCTACGCGGAGGACGATGGCACCATGATGTTGGCGAAGATATTCCTCGCCCTGCACGCGCGGCTTGGTGCGGTCGATCGGAGCTGATTCGTCAATCCAGAGGGGAGGGTATTCAGTCGATTCACGCGAGGTATCGTACGCTGAGGTACTTCCTAGGATAACAATGCGTCGAACCGTCGTATCGAGCGAGCGTGCGAAAGCCAGGACCGGTTCGAGTGGTGCGGCGGGAAAACACCAGATGAGATCGGCGCCCGCAGGAATGTTCAGCCAGGTCGAGGGCTGCTCCAAATCAAACCGTAGACATTGTTCCGAAGGAATACCTGAGAGATTATTGAGGGGACTCCTGCTGGTGACGTGGACAGCTTTTCCCTGTGAGGCTCCGATGCTGTGCACGACACGGCCCGTGTAGCCGAATCCCAGCACGACCAGGGGTGATGGTATGTGTCGCGTCACTCAATATCTCCATCCGTAAAGGTCGGCCACTGTTACCGCGTCGCGTAAAATAACATAGTTGTTGCCTCAAAGAGGAACCCATAAGAGAATGCCTGTATGAAATCTCTTGCGCCTCTCTTGTCGATTATTGCCCTCGTATGTGGACTCGTAGGTTGCTCGGGTGGTGGGGGAAGCAGCGGTGGCGGTAGTGCCTCAGACTTTGCGGTGTCGACGACGGCAGCTGATTTCGGTGTGGTCGGGAACGCCTATACGGCGACCCTCGCGGTCACAGGAGGAACAGCCCCGTTCACCTGGACGCTATTCGGCGGAGTCTTACCGGCCGGCTTGTCCCTCAACCCAGGCACGGGAGTCGTGAGCGGTATCCCGACGACAGTGGAAACCCCGACTGCCGTATTCACGGTGACGGATAACACAGGGAAGACTGCGACCGGCTCAGTGCTGTTTGCCGTCCATCCAAGGACGGATCGTGCATCGGTCACCGGCAGCGGTGCGGCAGGAAGTGGCGCCAGCTCGACTCCTTCCATGAACAGCGACGGAAGTCTTGTGGCCTTCATCTCACAATCGACGAATTTTGTGCCAGGCGTCAGCGGCTCACAGATCTACGTGCACAATCGCCAGACGAATCAGATTGAGGTGGTATCCCGCGATAGTGACGCCAGTGTCATCAACGAAGGCGGAGGTACCAGTAGCGATCCCTCTATAAGCAGCGATGGTCGGCTTGTGGCGTTTGTCTCATTGTCTTCGAATCTCGTGGCGAGTGTGAGCGGTCAACAGATTTATGTTCGGGATCGCCAGACTGGTCATACCACCGTGGTCTCGAAGAGCAGCGCCGGTACCATCGGAGATGGGACCAGTAATGCGCCGGCGATCAGCGCTGATGGCCGGTATGTGGCCTTCGCCTCAGCCTCCACGAACTTGGTGTTCGGCGTCAGCGGAACCCAGATCTATGTCCACGATCGCCAGACTGATCAGACCACGCTCATTTCGAAAGATAATAATGTAACTCCAGTGCCTGGCAACGGTGTGAGTGCCACACCGGCCATCAGTGCCACCGGCCAGTTCGTGGCGTTTGCTTCGTTGTCCACGAACCTTGGCGCAGCTGGCGGTAACCAGCAGATCTATCTCCATGATCGTCTCACTGGTGCGAATGGAACCACCAGCCTGGTTTCCAAAGACAGTGTCCCAACAGCGGGGAATGGCAACAGCAGTACCCCGTCGATCAGCGGTGACGGCCGTTTCGTGGCGTTTGTCTCGGGGGCCACCAATATCGTGACGGGGTTCAGTGGCCAGCAAGTGTATGTCCACGATCGGAATACAGGAGCGAATGGCACCAATAGCCTCATTTCACGAGATAATAGTGGGACGCCCAATGCTGGGAACCAAAACAGCAGCGCCCCGTCTATCAGCAGCGATGGGCGGTATGTGGCCTTTACATCGCTCGCGACCAATTTGGAGACTGGTGTGAGCGGTCAACAGATCTATCGGCATGATAGGAACGGACCCACGACGAGTCTTGTTTCCAGAGATAATACGGTATCTCTGGTAGAGGGGAATGCGTCTAGCGAGGCTCCATCTATCAGCGGAAACGGCGCATTTATCGCCTTCACTTCGCAGGCGAGCAATCTACTCGCAGGAGGAGTGGCCCCGTCGGATATCTACATCCGAGCGTTACCCTAGCTCATAGAGCTTCCTCTGGTGGCGCGGTCCGATCACGCGCCATGTCTCTCTCTCGATTTCACCCTCTCATCGCCGAATGGTTCACGCTCTCAGTCGGGATTCCCACCGATGTCCAGGTTCAGGCTTGGACGGGTATTCAATCAAAGGCTGATGTTCTGGATGCTGCGCCGGGGACGACGAACCGTCATCAATAGTGTGGCTCAGCTGGACGGGCGATCGGCAATGCGTTAGGCCGATTTGGGTATCGGTTGGCGCAGATGGCTCCGAAGCAGTGGCAGCAATTGCTGTGGCGGGACCGGCTTGCTGAACAGAAAGCCTTGATACGCGGCGCAGCCTTGCACGCGAAGGAATGAGAGTTGATCACGGGTTTCGACTCCTTCCGCGACGACGTGAAGCTTCAGGGCCCGGCCCATTCCGATGATCGCTCGCATGATTGGGGAATCGGCCTTGCCCAGATTGATGTCTTTGACGAACGCCCGATCGATCTTGAGCGTATCGATAGGAAACTTCTGGAGATAAGCAAGCGATGAGTATCCCGTGCCGAAGTCGTCGATCGCCAAGCGGAACCCCAATTCCTTCAATTGCTTGAGGGTTGCCACTGTCGTTGACGCATCAGCCATCAACATCCCTTCCGTCAGCTCCAACTCAATGTAGTGTGGGTCCCCGCCGTTCTCATGAACGATCGACCTGATTTGCTTGATGAGATTGCGCTGCCTGAAATGCAGACTCGAGAGATTGATTGAAATGGGAAAGGGCGGCAATCCGCTGTTCCGCCAGGTCTTCTGTTGTTGAGAGGCCTGTTTGATCACCCATTCACTCAGTTGGATAATCAGGTCTTCTTCTTCTGCGACCGGGATGAACTCGGCCGGAGAGACCAGGCCGCGAGTCGGGTGCTGCCATCGGATGAGGGCTTCGACCCCGATGATCGCCTCCGAGAGGATGTCCACCTGGGGTTGGAAGTAGAGAACGAACTGATTTGCGGTCATGGCGGCGCGTAGGTCCTGCTCCAGGCTGACTCTGGCGGCAATCGAGACATTCATGGAATGAGAGTAGTACTGGTAACTATTGTGGTCTTGACGTTGGGCTGCTTGAAGGGCGGTGACGGCATGATGCAAGAGGAGGTCGGCTTCTGTGCCGTCCGTTCCAGGGATAGCGATCCCGATACTGGCCGTGAGCGTGATCGTGGCATTGCCGACTTGAAAGGGGGCTTCGAGTGATGTCAGGAGACATTGCGCGACTTTTGCGGAGTCTTCAGCCGTGGATAGGTTAGTCAACAGTGCCGCAAACTGGTCCTCGCCGAGGCGTGCAAGCATTGTGGTCTCTGCCCCGGCAGCCTGCGCGACGGTCATGCCGGTTGAGAGGACAGGCTGGAGACGCGCAGTGACCTCCCTCAGAACCTGGGCTCCACTCCGTGGCCCGTACAGATCGTTGATGCGTTGATAGCGGTCGAGGGTGAGCACCAACAGGGCTCCGATGACATTCGTTCCCATGCCGCAGGAGATCGCCTGGGCCGTGCGGTGAAGGAATAAGTTTCGATTCGGGAGATGGGTCAGGCTGTCATAGTTGGCCAAAAAATAGATTTTCGCATCGGTTGCGCGTTCATCCGTTACATCTTGCACGGTGCCCAACATCCGTTGCGGCTGGCCGACGTCATCGGTGAGGACTTCACCTTGGAAATGGACGATATGTTCGGTCCCGTTGGTGTGTATGACACGGTGGTCCAGACCGAATCCTGTGCCGTCAGGCACGGCCTCACGCATGGCTTTGGCAACGAGATCCCGATCTCCTTCGTGTACACAGCCAAGATAGGCAGATTGCGTGTGATTGAATGAGGCCGGAAGAATTCCGAGGATGTGGCAGACCGCATCCGAGACCTCCAGGCGATCGTGAATAAAGTCCCATTCCCATCCCCCGAGCTGGGCGATCCGCTGGGCCTGGGCGAGGCTGGATGCACTGATACGAAGGGCGTTGAGTGTCCGGCTGGCGCGAAGCATGTATCGGACCCGCTGGCTGAGGATGAGTCCATGGCACGGCTTAATAATGAAATCGGTCGCGCCCATGTCATAGGCCTTGGCAATCGATTCAACATCGTCCAGCCCCGTCATCATCAGAATGGGCACAAAATCCCCCCCAGGCAATTGACGAAGGCGTTGGCATGTGGTGAAGCCGTCCATCCCAAGCATTTGCACGTCGAGGATCACGATGTCAGGCATGCAGGTGGTCGCAAACTCAACGGCCGCCTGGCCGGAAGCCACTTCCTCCAAGCGCAGTTCCTCCTGTTCCAGGCTCATGCGCGACAAGGTGCGGAAGGTCGGATCGTCATCGACGATCAGTGCCAGAGGAGTGTTCGGATCAGCATTGTGCATCATTAGGCTGCTCTTTTCTCAAGCTCGGTTTGAAACACGTGACAGGCGTCGGCAAACGCGCTTTCGAGTGGATCGAGCAAGGGTTCGGCGTCTGCGAGTGAGCCGCGGCGGCCCATCTCCTCAAATTGTCGACACAGGTCTGAGAGGGCGACAGCCCCGAGCACGGAGCTTCGTGATTTCAGGCTGTGCGCGGCTTCGTTGACGAGCTGGGCTTCTCCGGCGGCCATCCCCTGGCGCAGCTTGTCGACGAGTTGTTGCGAGTCGGCCAGGTAGAGCGACAAAATTTTTGCCAGAATGTCCGGCTTGCCGGGCCGTTGCAGTGTCGTGATCGAATTCCAGGCCTTACGATCGACGGAGGCGGGAGTCTCTTTTTCGACGTCTGTCTTCAGAGGACCAGCGGCGTGCTTCGAATCGGTCTGGTCAGGGCTCGGGGCAGTTGGGCTGGGCGGCAGCCACGAGGCAAGCATATTCTGTAGTTGCTCCATGGTGAAGGGCTTTGCGAGATAGTCGTTCATACCTGCGGCCAGGCAGTGTTCGCGATCTCCCTGTGTGGCATGAGCGGTGAGTGCAATGATGGGAGTGGATGGTCGAGAACCTCCGGTGTCGGTCACGCGTTCCCATTCTCGTATCAGTCTGGTGGCTTCGAAGCCATCCATTTCGGGCATCTGGCAATCCGTCACGATGATGTCGTAGCGAGTCTTCTGTGCGTAATCGACCACTTCTCGACCGTTCTGAGCTACGGTGACGGAGCAGCCAAGACTCTGGAGCATGAGCAGGGCGATCTCTTGGTTGACGGGGTTGTCTTCGCCCAGTAACACATGGCCGGTGAATTGAGAAGCCGAGGAAGACGTCGGGTCCGGTTGCAGCGAAGCGTCCGGTGTATTGTCGTGGAGATTGATGAGCGCGTGATGAAGCGCCGTGTAGCAGAGTGGTTTTGTGACGAAGGGAACCCGACCGAACACCGGATCCTGCTCGACGTCGGCCCGGCGAATAAAGGACACGAGTCGAAGCATGCCGACATCCGCGAGAGTGGAATCGGACTTCAGGGCCTGCATCAATTGAATATCGGTCGTATCTGTGAAGGTTTCATCGATGAGCGCAATCACCCGGCCGCCCTCCGTGGCCAGTTCGGTCATGACGTGCTCAAGAAATTCCGCCTCTGCGGTGGCCATTCTGAGTGTAATGCCCCAGGTCGAGAGATAACGGGCGAGTAGTTGCTGAGTGGGGGGGTGAGTTACGGCAGCGCAAATACGGAGGCCTGCGAGCGCAGGGTGCTGCGTGCTCAGCTCGTCAGGACCAGCGTGCGTAGGTAGAGATAATGGGAGGCTGACCCAGAACGTGCTTCCCTGTCCGGTGACGCTCTGCACGCCGATGGCGCCGCCCATCAATTCGCTGAGTTGCTTACAAATGCTGAGTCCAAGCCCTGTTCCCCCATGGACTCTTGTCGAGGACCCATCCACTTGGGAAAACGATTGAAAGAGTCTTGCCTGTCCTTCGGGGCTGATTCCCGCACCTGTGTCAGTGACGGCGAGTTTGACGATGGCAGAGCCGGCTTCTCTGGACTGCTGTGGATCGACGGTGACCTGTACTCTCACGTCGCCCTGCTGGGTGAATTTGATGGCATTGCTGAGCAAATTTGTCAGGATCTGACGGATACGAATGGGATCGCCGATGACAGCGGTTGGAGCAGACGGCTCATATTCCACCAGCAGCTGCAGACCTTTCCGTTGGGCTCGCTCGGCCAACTGTTCCGCAGTGTTTTCGACCAGGTCTCTGAGGTCGATCACGGTTGCATGGATGTCCAGTTTACCGGCCTCGATTTTTGAAAAGTCGAGAATGTCATTGATGAGGGTGAGCAAGGTGTCGCCGGAGTGGCGGATCGTCTCCACATAGTGGCGTTGTGTTTCGGAGAGAAGCGTACGCGCGAGGATGTCGGTCATGCCGATCACTCCGTTCATCGGCGTACGGATCTCGTGACTCATATTGGCGAGAAACTCCGCCTTGGCTTTGGTGGCATCTTCTGCCGCCGTTTTGGCAAGGGCGAGCGCGTCCTCGGACTCACGGCGGCGAGCCGCTTCCAGGACCAGCGCCATGAAGTTAGCCAGCGCCCGGGCAAACTGTAGTTCATCAGGCGCCCATTCCCTGGAAGGACCGACATGCTCGATCGACACCACGCCGGCCAATCCTCCCTTGGTGCGGATGGGGGCGTCCAGCCGTGAAGTCACGCATCGCGGCGTGAGGACATTTGCGACCAACTCCTGAAAGTTCGACTCTTGTTGCGCTTGAGCTGCGGCGATCACGTCTTCGCGCCCAAGAGCCTCGAAATAGGTCGGGAGGTCTGTCAGGGACAGTGTGGCTTCCTGGGTGTGACGATCTCCGGATCGCTCATAGCTATCGAGGCAGTAGAGGGTGTGGGATGTGGCGTCAAGGATCCACACCGTGGCTCGCTCCACGGTGAAGGCCTGGGTGGCGGTGGCGGTGACCTGCTGGGCGGTTTCTGCAAGTGAGCCTTCGTAGATCGTGCGGTCTTTCACGAGCGTGAGCGTGGCACTCTGCTGGAGCCGCAGCCGTTCTTCCTTTGTCTGCAGCAACTGGTTGACGGCTTGGAGCACCGTTGCCCGTTCTTCAGCCTGGTGTTTCTCATCGACCGCTCCGACCAACTCCAACTGGGCACGTAAGCGTGATTCGATGGCACGGCTGTTCGTCAGGGCGACGGCCACTTGATCGGCCAGCCGGCGGGCATGAGTGACGTCGTCAGTGGACGGTTTCTTCCCCTGGTGGTACGCGAGCACCAACGTGCCGCTGATGCGATTGTTGACGACGATCGGAAAGACGACAAAGAAGAGAAGCTCCGGTTGAGCCATCGGCGCAAGGTAGCCGGGCAGGGACGATGACGACACCATGAGATGGTTGGGGTGGGTCGCGAGGACGGCAAGATCGTCCAGCGAGAACTGACAGGCATATTCCGTAATCTCATTCTCGGCCTGGGGGTTCAGCTGTCTCACGGACATCGTGGCAGGCCCATGTTGGTCCGAGTCCATCAGAGTCATACCGATAGCGTCACAGGTGATCGTTTCGGATATTCGGGAATGCACGATCTTCACCATCGCGATCGGGTCATGGCTGGAGAGAATGGATTGACTGATGGCCGAGAGGGTTTCCAACATGTGAAACTGTTGGCTGAGTTGGCCGGTCATGCTGTTGAAGGAGGCCGCCAGGTCTTCGAATTCGTCATGGCTGTTGACGTTGACGCGAGTGGTAAAGTCTCCACCGGCGAGGCGGGCGGTGCCTTCCTGCAAGAGGGTCACTGGCTGGAGATTTCGACGGATTTGAGAGAGGCTGAGCAGCACCACGGCGCTCAAGGCCGAGGCGATGACCAGGAAGAAGATGTGACGAAATTGATCGACCGGGGCTAGCGCAGACTCTTTGGATTGACTCAGGGAGACGATCCAGGGGGCCGCAAGAAAAGTAAACCGAAGCGGAATGGTCCAGGTTCCCGCCATGTACTCCTGGTTGCCCGCCTGCCAGACAAATGCCTCAGCCATAGGGGTCGCAAGGTCCTGCCGATGGAAATCCGGGAGGTCCACCGGGTGTGGGAATGTAGAGTAGAGGGCCTGCCGCTCTTGACCCTCAATCACGAGATCGATATCGGCCGGCAAGGATTCTTTACCCTGCGTCATCCAGAGCTGGGTTTCGTCGACCTGTGCCGACAGAAGCCCCGCCTCCCACCGATCCGGATTGACGGCGCGGGTGAGGACGATGTACGGCGGATGGTTTGGCGTGGATTGAAGCCGTAACAGCGACTTACCCAGCTGAAGGTGTTTGAGTTGAGCTTGGCTCAGTCGATGTCGATCGGGGCTGCCGTACAAGAGGAGTCTGACTTCGCGAAATCGACGGCCCAGCTCCTTCATGGAGGTCGTGATCGTCATGTCTTCAGTGACGATTCCGTCCGATGGCAGTTGGGAGGCCATACGATCGAAATCGGCCTGCACTGTCAGGAGGTGGTCGTAGAGCACCATCCCCTGCGCCTTACTCTGCTGCTTGAGACGGTCTGAGGTTTGAAGGAGCAGCTGATCTGTGACTTGGTAGTACGAGACCCATCCAAGAATCGTTGTCGGAACCAGGGCGCAGAGGACGAACAGCCCCAACATGCGGCGTGCGACGCGACTCTGGAGGAGCGAAAAGGAAAAGGCGGTCGTCATAATCCTACACGTCAGAAATTGGATGCGACACCGTAGTAGCCGCCATCGTTAGCACGAATGATGTCATCGCGACTTTTTTGAGCGGTCAGTGGCGCGACCGAGTCTCCATCTTTTCCCATGCTGTAGAGGTCGAAGTCCGAATTGATCGGATGCAGGAAGTGATCCTTCCTTGGCTGGCCACTGCCACATCCGCCGTTCCCATTCCCGCCACCGCCGTTCCCATTCCCGCCTTGAGCAACCAGGTACATCCGACCCTGAAGATTGCCCACATTTACTGCAAGGGATACGTGCGCTGTGATGGGAGAAAAAACAACGCTGACGGGAAGGACAAGCCCCTCAGAGCCAGTATGCGACGGGTCGATGTTGTCGCGCATTCCGGACAGCTGGGTCATACAGTTGATGCGTAAATATTGATAGGGGTTCCCCCATTGGTCTCGCAGGTTATCCAGGCCGATCTGCCCTAAGCTATCGGGATACTGTCCCTCGGCCACCGAGTAGAGTTGAATTTGCTTGGCAATGCCGTTCATTTCAGCCACGGTTTTGGCCATCCGGGCCTTCTCAAGAAATCCCACGTAGTTTGGAATCGCCAGGCTGCTCATGATTCCGATGATCGCCACGGCCAGCATGAGTTCAATGAGGGTGAACCCTCCACTGTGCTCACGGCGCTCCGGTGCCGAGTGTTGCCTCATGGAGAGCTGTTTCTCTGACAGGTCTGTTCTCGGATTGCCCATGTGAGATTGCCTACCCGTTGTGTGTCTTGAATGAATCGAGGGAGGCTTTCAGATCTGCCAAGTCCTGTTCCGTCTTCTTCACGATCTCTTCGATGGTGGGATTGCCTGCTGTGTCGCCGGCCTGTTTCAGCCGGTCGATATCCAAGGCGAGGGTTCCCTGCATCACCTTGATCGCGCTGATTTTGGCATTGAGTTGCGCCGTCATCTGATTCACGAGTTCCACTTCGGGGGCCAGGAAATCCCCTTTCCGAAGCGTCGTTCTGATTACGAGGTTGCCCTGAGCGATTTGCGGGAACAGGTTCTTGAGACGATACAGCGGGCTGGCGACGCGAAACATAATTTGCGTGGAATGGATGCAGTGAATCACAAGCACGATGCCGGCGCCGATGGCCCAGGGCCAGTATCGGGCGTGGAGATTGAGGAGATCGTTCCCGACGACGGCCTTTTCTTGCCAAGAGAGTGCAGGATTGTCGAGTGCCTGCATCAGCGGTCCGAACATGGGAATGGCCAACAACACCACGATGATCAGCGTATAGGAGAAAATCATGCTGAGCATGCGAATTTGGAACGGATGAACGATGGCCCACCATCGGCGCCGTGCGTGGTCGGTCCGAGGTTCGGCTCGGACTTGGCTTGGGGGCGTCTCAAGATGGAGAGAGGGGGAAGATGTGTTGGTGGATGTGTTTCTCGACGCTGTTTCCCTGGATGGAGAATCGGCGGTACGTTCCGGTGTGATCGTCGCGCGCTGCGGTTGGCCCATGGTCATGCGGCCTTCATCGTGGCCGAAGAGTCCATTGGCGGCTGTGGGGTCCGCAACCTGAATTCGTTGAGATCAGCCTTGAATTGGCGGACTTCCTCTTCAAGCGTGAGAAGGGCGTCGTTCAGCGGGCTAGGCGACCGCCCTTGGATCAGCCGCGCCACATCCTCGTAGGCCTGTGTGACGTTGGTGCAATGCACGTTCAAGGATTCGATTTTCTGTTCCAGTTGCTCCAGCATGGCGTTAAAGTCTCCAGCCTCCCTCTGCAGATAATCATGCTCGCGCAGCTTGGCCCGCTGATAGAGATTGCCGGCTCCAATCGTGTGGAAGAGCGTCTTAAAGCGATATAGGGGACCGGCAATGCGGTGCATGAAGTACATGGAATGGAGCAGGAGACCGAGGAAGGTCACGGCAATCCAGGGCCAGACCCGCGCATTGAAGTCCAGGAACTGCGTTGCTGCCTGAGCCTGTTCTTGCCACCCCACAGATGGGTCATCGAGGGTTTCAACCATCGGAAGGACGACGATGCCGTACAGCACGATCAACATACAGGCGAAGTACATCAGCGTCGTGACCACGAACCAATACTGAATCGGGTGAACGAACAGTTGCCGCCGCGTATAGCGCCCTATCATGATTCCACCCTGTTCCTTGTCCACACGAGGTGTGACTGTGTCTTGAAGGTGATGGTGTGTTCGCGAGAATGATAGTGAAACGACAACGCTTGTTCATCGCTTCGCGAGGTGCCGTAGACGATGGTGTACAAGGTCCTAAGTCCGTCTGGGGTCGCCTCGACCTGCCGAATGGCTTGTCCCTCAATGGCCCCGTCTCCCGCGTTGAATGCCAACCCGTTCTTGGTGATCAAGAGCACCTTGTCTTCGTATCCTGTTGCAGTCGTCGTCCATGAGCCGATGAGTTCATCAGGACACGAAGGGGCGTTCCCGATATTGGAGACGACTCCTCCGATGACGCCGAGGGCCAGGATGATGACGATCACGGCCATGATGTTGCCGCGCTTTTTCGATGAATCGATTGAGGCTGTGGCGTGCGTCGCTGTGTTCATGATCGACCTCGTCTGTAAGTCCGTGGCAACTCATATTCGTATGAAAATCGCTCAGTTGAGATACTATCTCGTTTGCGTCATAGGTCAACAAACCACGGGTTTTATGCATCCGTAGATCAGGCGAGGTTGAGTAGAGCACCGTGCGTACGCATGGTAAGATGCCGCCGATGTCGCAGTCCCGCTTTCATCCTCAGATCGCTGAGTGGTTTGATTTGAACGTCGGAACTCCGACTGAGGTCCAGCAACAGGCCTGGCCGGTCATTCAGTCGGGGATGAATGTTCTCATTGCTGCGCCGACCGGTTCAGGCAAGACGTTTGCCGCCTTTCTCTCCTGCATCGATCATCTTTTCAAGCAAGCCCTCGCGCGTGAGCTCGACGATCAGACGCAGGTGCTCTACGTGTCGCCGCTGAAAGCGCTCAGTAACGACATACAGAAAAATCTCCAGCAGCCGTTGGCTCAAATCGGTACCGCGGCGTTGTCTGCAGGGCTCTTGATGCCGGAGCTGCGCGTATTGGTCCGCACGGGCGATACCCCGATGGCGGAGCGCCAGCTGATGCTCAAGCGGCCACCCCATATTCTCGTCACGACGCCGGAATCACTCTATATTTTATTGACGGCAGAGAAGAGCCGCCGGTTACTACAGACGGTTCGGACCGTCATCGTCGATGAAATCCATGCGGTCGCGCCGAACAAACGCGGGGCGCATCTCGCGCTCTCGTTAGAGCGGCTGGAAGCGCTCACGCTGACGAAGCCGCAGCGGATCGGGCTCTCGGCTACGCAACGGCCGATTGAAACGGTCGCACGGTTTCTGGTCGGGGATCGCCCGATGCCGGCGATCATCGATGTGGGACACAAGCGGGAGATGGATCTGGCGGTAGAAGTACCGAAGGATGAGCTAAGCGCGGTGGCCACGAACGCGATTTGGGCCGATGTCTACGATCGGTTGGCCGAGTTGGTCAGACAGCATCGGTCGACGCTGGTGTTCGTCAATACCAGGCGGCTGGCCGAGCGGGTGTCGCACTCCCTGGAAGAACGGTTGCGAGACTTAGGCGCCGACGTGGTTGCCGCGCACCATGGCAGCCTCTCACGCCACATTCGCTTGTCGGCGGAAGAACGGCTTAAGAGCGGTCAGACGCGCGTTGTTGTTGCGACGGCCTCGCTCGAACTCGGCATTGATATCGGCACTGTGGATCTCGTCTGCCAGATCGGTTCACCCCGCGCGATAGCCACGTGCTTGCAACGGGTTGGCCGGGCCGGTCACTGGATCAAGGCGATTCCGAAGGGCCGGATTTTTGCGATGACCCGCGATGAGTTGTTGGAATGTGCCGCGCTGATACGAGCTATTCGGACAGGAGTCCTGGATCGCATTGCCGTGCCTCCGGCTCCACTCGACATTCTGGCGCAGCAATTGGTGGCAGCAGCGGCGACGCAGACCTGGCAGGAAGACGACTTGTTCGATCTGTGCCGACGGGCTGATCCCTATCGGGCCTTGGCTCGTTCTGAGTTCGATCAGGTGTTACGAATGTTGGCAGATGGGATTGCGACCAATCGCGGGCGGGGTCTGGCCTATCTGCATCACGATCGGATCAATCGCCGGATCAAAGGCCGGCGAGGGGCGCGACTCGCAGCGATCACGTCCGGTGGTGCCATCCCGGACACAGCGAACTATGCTGTGGTCGCCGAGCCTGAAGGCACGGTTGTGGGATCGGTCGATGAAGACTTTGCGGTGGAGAGTGTGGCCGGCGACATCATGTTGCTGGGCAATACATCCTGGCGGATCAAGGGTGTGGAGAGGGGCAAGGTGCGGGTGGAGGACGCCCACGGAGCAGCGCCCAGCATTCCCTTCTGGCGCGGCGAAGCCCCGTCGCGGACGGCAGAACTTTCGGCTGAGGTGGCTCGTCTTCGATCTGATATCGATCACACTCTTGAGGCAACCCCCGCACCACTCACCCCCTACGCCTCACCCGTTCAATGGCTGCGTCAAGAGTGCGCGCTGGATCAGCGCGGGGCACAACAGGCCGTCGAGTATGTGCTGGCGGGCAAGGCGGTGCTTGGAGCGGTGCCGACACAGCAGACGATCGTGGCGGAGCGGTTCTTCGATGAAAGCGGCGGGATGCAGCTGATCTTGCACACGCCCTTCGGGGCGCGGATCAATCGGGCTTGGGGCCTCGCCTTGCGGAAGCGGTTCTGTGTGACCTTCGATTTCGAATTGCAAGCCGCGGCGACCGACAACGGGATCGTGATCTCGCTGGGGGAGAAGCACAGCTTTCCGCTCGCGTCGGTGTTCGGGTTCCTGCAGAGTCGGACGCTTCGCGAGGTGTTGCTTCCCGCCGTGCTCCAAGCGCCGATGTTTATGACTCGCTGGCGCTGGAATGTCAGCCGTGCGTTGGTCTTGCTGCGCTTTTCTCATGGGAAAAAGGTTCCTCCGCAGATCCAACGGATGAAGGCGGAAGATCTTCTTGGCGCCGTCTTCCCTGATGCGATGGCCTGTCAGGATAATATGATCGGCGAACGGACTCGCCAGATTCCGGATCATCCGCTCGTGAACGAGACCTTGCGGGACTGTTTCACCGAGGCGATGGATCTCGACGGGTTGACCGCGCTCCTCAAGCAGATTGAAGCCGGGGTCATCAGTTGTGTGGCGGTCGATACGCCTGTGCCTTCCCCGTTCTCGCACGAGATCTTGAATGCCAACCCCTATGCCTTTCTCGACGATGCGCCGTTGGAAGAGCGGCGGGCGCGGGCCGTGGAGATGCGGCGCACGCTGCCGGCTCAGCTGGCCGGCGAGGTCGGGGCGCTGGATCCTGCCGCGATTGAGGAAGTACAGCAGGAGTCCTGGCCGGTCGTGCGCGATCCGGATGAATTGCACGACGCCTTGCTGACTCTTCTGTGGGTTCCCGAGTCAGCGGCCACCGAGTGGGCATCGTTTTTCCCGCCACTTATTGAGTCTGGCCGCGTTGTGCATATGTCTTTCCTCTCGCCTAACGCCTCACCCCTCACGCCTGACGAATTGAGAGGGTGGGTGGCGACGGAGTGTCGTGCTCAAGTAGAAGTAATGTTTGCGTCGGGCGATGAAGCTGCCACGGATGCTACGGTGCTTGGCTGGATGGAAAGCATCGGGCCAACGACGTCTCTAGAGCTGGCTGCGCGACTTCACCTGCCTTCCGACTCGATTCATGGCTCGCTGCTTCGCCTCGAAGCATCCGGGCAACTCCTCCGCGGATATTTCACGTCTCACGTTTCACGTTTCACGAGCAACGGGATCGAGTGGTGTCACCGCCGGTTATTGGCGCGCATTCATCGCCTGACCATCGGCAGGCTACGAAAAGAAGTCGAGCCAGTGACCGCGGCCGAGTTCATGCGATTTCTCTTTCAGTGGCAACATGTCGCCCCTGGGGCGCGTGCGCATGGCGAGGCAGGTCTCTTGGACATCGTTGCACAGTTAGCCGGGTTCGAAGCGGCGGCTTCGGCCTGGGAGCCGCATCTGCTTAGGGCGAGGATGGCGAAATACGAGCCGGAGTTGTTGGACCGACTCTGTCTGAGCGGGGGGATCAGCTGGGGCAGACTGTCTCCTCATCCACGGCTTGCGCCCGGTGGCGATCTTGCTCGACATCGGATTATTCCGACGAGCGTGGCGCCGATTAGTCTCTTTCCACGTGAGGACAGCGAATGGCTAAGGGATACTTTTCACGATGACGCCGCATCTCATGGGTCTGACCCATATGCCCGGCTGAGTTCCGTGGCGCAGGACCTGCTTCGTGCCTTGCAGGAGCGAGGTGCGAGTTTCTTTGCCGATCTTGTGCGGATGACCCACCATCTTCAGACGGAAGTCGAAGAGGGACTCTGGGAGCTGGTGGCCGCTGGCCTGACCACGGCTGACGGCTTCGACAGCCTCCGTGCGCTTATGGACCCGCGCCGCCGCCGTGCGGAAGGGCGTGAGCGGTCTCGCCGGCCTCGACACTCAGCCGGACGATGGTCGCTATTGGGACAAGCTGTCGGCTATCAGCAATCAGCCATCAGCTCTGAGGCCGTCGCTTCAATCCCCGTACCTCTTACCCCTCACCCCTCACGCTCAGTTGAGCCTGTCGCACGTCAACTTCTTCGTCGCTACGGCATCGTCTTTCGTGATTTGTTGGCCCGTGAGTCGTTTGTGCAGTCTTGGCGTGATCTGCTGGTGCAGTATCGTCGCATGGAGTTGCAAGGTGAGATCCGTGGAGGGCGGTTCGTGAGCGGCTTTACCGGAGAGCAGTTTGCGTTGCCTGAGGCGGTTGAATCGTTACGGGCGTTGAGGAAACAGAACGTGTCCGGCGTGATCTCTCTCGAGATGAAACTATCTGCCAGCGATCCGTTGAATCTTGCAGGCATCATCTTGCCGGGTCCGCGCGTGCCCGCTGTGCCATCGAACTTCCTGGTGTTTCGCGACGGGGTGGTGGTGCGAGTTGTTCTGGGACGGGAGGCTGCCCGTGGCAAGTTCAACGAGCACGCTATGGAGCAAGGACGGGTAAATCAGGTCGGGCAGGAATAGTGAGCAGGGGGCAGCGCGTGCCACGGACCACCCGTTCGGTGGTGCTTCCACGAAGCAGGTCGAACAGGCTGGTGTGTCCTTCCGTCATCATCACGATCAGGTCCACATCAAAATCAGCTCCTGCTGCTAAGATCCACTCAACCGGATCACCCTTCGCAACGAGTGTATTCCATGACCAGCCAGAGCGCTCAGGCTTGATGAGTTTCGGAAAATCCTCTTCCTTCCCAAGATGTATCAGCTCGAATAAGACATCCGAGCTGCCCAGCGAGTTTGCCAGGTCAGCGGCAAGATCGATGGCCGGTTGTGGGTGCGGCGTATGGGCGATTGGGATCAACACCCGGCTCAGGTTTGTGCGGCCCGTGTTTGCTGAGACAAACCCCTCGATGCCGGCCGGGACAAAGAGTGTTTTGGCGTGAGTGCCACGAGCCAGGGGCTCGGCGACTGCGTGGTGCGCAAGGCGAGCGAGGCCTTCACGCTGGTGCGTAGACAGCACGAGCAGGTCTGTGGGGCGTGCTGTTATGTGTTGGAGCAGAGCCTCTGTGGCATCGTCTGCGACAGCGCGGACGCGTTTGATCTTGACGCCCAACTTCAAGACATCTTCCTTCGAGCTGCCTTCCGGCAAGATCCCCCAACGAGCGAGGAGTGGCCGGATGCGGGGGAAATCCTCGAAGCCTTGGCGCCCGATCGTCGGGTCGACGTGCATCATTGTCAGCTCTCCCTGCACGAGGCAGGTAAGCTTTACGGCGTGGGCGAACGCCGGCTGGTCCGCGACGGAGAAATCGGTGGGATGAAAAATTTGGTGAAATGGGAGCATCGGTGTGTCGATCGTCGTCCAGTTATCAGTGAGCCAGCGTCCGCAACCGGTGAATCTGAGCCTCGTGATCCGGTGTGGACAGGGTATCGAACGCCCCCTGCGCCTTTGCGTGAAAGGCCGGCTGCTGGTCACTCGGGACTCCCAAGAGGGCAGCGAGGGATGTGACATATTCCCCCTGTCCGCGCGCGAGGTCCTGCTCCAAGTTCGCTTCGTTATATTTCGCAAAGGCAATCGCCTTATGCTCAGGGAGCAAGAGTCCGTCTTCATTCCACCAGGCGTGGCCAGACGTTGTGCCTGTGACGTTGGAGGTGGTATCCGTGGTCTGTTTAATCGTGGACTTGAGCGTGCAGCCCGATGCCAAAAACATGAGTGCCGGTATGACGGCCCACATCGTGACCTGTTTCATTCAGATACCTCCTCAGTGTGGAAGAGAATGATTCCCATCATGGTCGACTGTGGACACTATAACACAAGCGGACTACAGTTCAGCCGGATGTGTGCCGATAGAAAGGATAATCGCGGGTGTGGCGGCCCTAGCTTCTGAGCCGAGAAAACATCGTATGCCCGTCCAAGCACTGACTCAATTCGATCCCACACAGTTCTTTCACCTGCCGTCTGCACAGGGCGCGGGAATCCAGCGATTGGATACCAAGGTCAGCGGGGTCGCCGTCTCCAACGACTTTTCCGGCCGCTTGAGTGTGACGACAGCGGAAGGGGACACCATCACCCTCTCGGCGGGTCTTGAATCCGACTTCCGTGCCGTGAACTATAAGGCACATGCTGAAGGCGATGGCAAGACGGTGGGTGTCGAGGCGACATATGAGGAGTATTCCCTGAAACACGAATTTGGCGTGACGATCGAAGGCGATCTGAGCGCAGAAGAGATTCAGGATTTGGAGAAGCTGTTCCGAAACGTCGCCAACATCTTCGGGAAATATGTGAGTGGGCAGGATGACCAAGCGCTAGCCAAGACGGCGAAGCTGGGCGAGCAGTTTGGCGCACTCTCATCTCTGTCAGGTCTGGACCTCAATGTGGATGTGGAACGGTCCGTCACGGTTCTTGCCGCGCATATTGTCTCGGAGGTAGCCGGTTTCCCTGCGTTGCCGATCGATCGGCTGCCGCAGATACCTCTCGCGACATCTCAGACAGCTACCCCGGGTGGGGCGCCCTCGGCGGTTGCGGCGATCCCGCAGCCGTCCACCGGTACTACGGCGCCCACCCCGTTATCGACTCCTTCATCTGTTCCGAATCCCACCAACGAGGCACACCTCAGTGCCCCCGCACAGGAGACGCAGAGACCTAGGTCGCTGGTGCAGCAAGTGTTAGAAGCTCTGGAGGAGGCCAGCCTGGAGTCGCGCAAGGTTCAGAAGTACCTTCCAGACTTTCTCACGAAGCTACGAGAGGATCTGGAGAAGGAATTGAAGGGTGAGCAGGAGCGCCATTCAGACCGGCCTGCGGATCAGGTCCAGACGCCGGGGGCCGCAAGTACCAGGGTGGTCTTCGCGTATCAGGCTGTGAATCAGACGTCGATATCTCTTTCAATCCGAAGTTAGCAGGCTGCGGGGAAGAATAATTACGGACGTCAGAGCTTCAATGCCTGCATGGTTATCAAAGCAGAAGAGTGTTTTGCAGGGTGCTCAAAAAGGCCGTCCAGCAAGGCCGTAGCGGGTGAAGTCCGGAGGAGGTACCCACCGCACTTCGTGGAGCCGTTCGCTCGTACAATGGAGCTTGGCGAACGGAAAAGCCCCTCCAGAGATTCCGATCTCCGAGAATCTCTTCGGTACGTTGAGGATCTGAACGCTGCGACCTGCCTGCGCGAAGCGCTTCGGCGGAGGCAGGGAACGCCGCTGGCGGACTTTTTCAGCACCCTGTTAGGGCAACAGCGTCAGCCGCGGGGCTGGCGTCAAGCGTACGGCGAGGCGTGGGTATCTCCCGCCTCGCCGTTGCCATTTCAACGACCGTACCTGATTGCCCCTGTCCCGTCTCCCAGCGCGACCATTCAGAATGAAGCCGGTAGTCAAGCCATGAATGTACTGAGCGTTTCTTGAATCGGATTGGATTCACCTCATGAATCTCTTCTGATACATGCGGCTGAGATCAGGCGGTGCGCGATATGCCTGCATGTTGAATCTGCCAGTCGTATCACGCTGAAATTTCTAAGATTGAAGATATTGTCCGATGTATCCGACGATCATGCCTCATGCTGGCATCTCGCTTGCTTTGGATACATGCAGAGTCGCGCAAGAGAAAGCCCCCTAGGGTAGACGACTTTCTTTGGACTGAGGTGCAATTCACGTGAGTAGGGCATAAAGACTGGAAGTGGCGATATGCGATCCGCCTAGCATTGCTAGGCGTTCTGTTCACACTGAATGAGGTGATGAAGATGGAAAAGATGATAAAGAAAAAAACGCCCGGAACGGCAAAGTTATCTAGATACCATTCGTTTCTCTCCGTCGGCGCGTCGCTCGCCGTCAGGTCGCCAGCACATAAAGATGGTGCAATGGTGGAGTTCCTTCCACAATGGAAGAGGTATGGTCAGACGGATGCTGTTTTGTCGAAGCGATCTCTGTTGGTCGATATCGGCATGTCGGACATTCAGATGGATGACGTGATCAGCACTGTAGACCTGTTGGACAAGCTTCGAGAAGGCACTGATGCGTACCGAGCGACGCATTCTCTTTCGGTATAAGGATCCCAGAGGGCCTACAGTTCTCTCACCCCCATTGTGCATGACGCTTCTGCTGCAAACGCGGATACGCGGCTATGACGGGCAGTCTCGCCGTTCAGCCCTTCGATATACTGCACGAGTATGCCTTAGGGCTTCACGGCTCCGAGTGCCCGCCTCGCTTCGCGTCCGCACGCTTTTGCGACGAACCTTCATGAATAATGCGGGCTAGGGAGTCATCCAGATGGCTGGAGCAGCAGTTCTGATGCCAGGTTGTTGCTAGACGACTGACACCGCAAGGAACAAAGGGGTCTTGATCCTTTAACTCCCTCCTGTAGAGAAGTTTTTGAGCCGACACGAAAATCACAGAGGAGTTTGCGAGGCGATTTCGCGCTCTGTATACTCAACAGTTGAGTGAGGCAAATGAACAAAATACTCATAAAGGAAAAACTCAAAGGTCCCCCCTTTGCCAATCTGTTGCCACATATCGTGATTTTGGGTGCTGGTGCTAGCTAGGCAGCCTTCTGTGGTGGTGATAGAAATCGAAAGCCAATTCCTTTGATGAATGGTCTTCCAGATGTGCTTGGGAGGCCTTGGCGTGATCTCGTAAATGACTCCAATCCGCTTGATGAAGGATTCGAAGCACAGTTTTCATGGATACACAGTCAGACAGCATACTCGAATGACCTACTCCAGATAGAAAAGCTCATTGTGGAGTATTTCGAGGCTCTCGAACTTCCCGATCATCCGACAATTTATGACTATATCGTATTAGGGCTTCGTCCAAAAGATGTTGTAGCGACATTCAACTGGGACCCTTTGCTGTTTTTGGCTCACAAGAGAAATAAAAGCATCGCAGGTCTTCCAGATATCAGATTTCTGCATGGATGCGTTGGATTTGCTACCTGCCCCGATCACTATGTATTAGGTTGTCCTTCGGAAAGGTGCCCAGAGTGCCGAAAACCACTGACTTGCAGTAAGCTCTTCTTCCCCGAGAAAAATAAAGACTACACGACGGATGCCCTCGTTTACCGCGACTGGGAAGTCGTAACCGAGAAACTAAAAAGAGCGTTTCATCTCACAATTTTTGGTTATTCCGGCCCAAAAACCGATTACAAGGCAACTCTTGCACGACGGATGGACGCAAACTCCCATGCGAAATTTCAGCCATGTCGAGATCATTGATATTAGAAGCGAGGATGAACTGACGAGATGCTGGAAAGAGTTCATTCCATTCAGTCACTACGTGCTCATTCCTGACTTTTGGTGTTCCACGATTGCGAAATGGCCTCGCAGAACCGCCGAGTATAAATTGTCCGCGTCTCTAGAAGGAACTGTTGCAGACGTTCTCGGTCCTTTTCATACCAAGTCCCTGCACGAGCTGCAGGATTGGTACTCCGACCTAGCTATGGCGGAGGGCCAAGACGATCATCAGGATAACGCCTAGCAAGACGTTGGGAACCGGAAAAAGTTTCATGAACCATTGATCGCGCATTACATGTAGTTTCGCATCGAGGACCCCCATGCTTGAACTCAGACCGACCTGTGAGCACTGCAACAAAGCGCTACCGCCGGACTCGCTTGAGGCGCGTATCTGCTCGTACGAGTGCACCTTCTGCGTTGCTTGTATCGAACACGTTCTGGGAAATGTCTGCCCAAATTGCGGCGGCGGGTTCGTCCCTCGACCGATCAGACCTTCGACGAATTGGAAGGCCGACAACTTCCTTGGAACAGATCCGGCAAGCACCAAGGTGAAGCACCTGCCGGTAGATTTGGCGGCGCATGAGCGGTTCTCCGCCAAGATCAAGACGATTCCGCCGGAAGAACGATAGCGGCTGGAGAGTAGTCGGACGGAAGGACGTGGCACCTGCACGCGGAAGCGGTCCCAGGAACCATGATGGTGCCTAAGCAGTTTGGAAATGGTTCCCGGCCCTGTGTTCAAACCTATGGTGCCCGCTGGCGCACCAACTTCGGTCGAAAGTCTTGAGTGAGATGCAGGATCAGGGCGGGCACCATGTCTTTGCGGGGATTGGAATCTCCCACCGTGGCGCTCACACCGCGCTTGGTCGATAGACTGACGCTCCCGATCTGACGTTTCGCCCAAGCCGAGCTACTCCACACGCTGGCCCCCGATTGGGTTTCCATCAGTTTGGTAGACATGTCGCCTCTGACTTCGGTGCGAACCCCGCCCTCGAGCTTGTTGATATCGGTGAGCCTGATGTCGGTCTTCGGTTCGGAATAGACGATGTCCCCGAGGAAGACCGCCGTCACGCCGTACTTCTTGCCGATTTTCGCGATCGCATCCGCGTCGAACTGGGTGGCGCCGACTGCCGCCAGCACCGCTTCGCGGTTTCCCAATTCGAGAATTGGCGTTCCCGGATAGGCTCCCTGGACATGTTCCTGGAACTGCTGTGTCGCATAGTTGCTGATGGCTGGGTCAGAATTGGAGGCGAACTCGATGATTCCGAGCGTCCCGTAGCTTTTCAGATCCATGCGCGGCGGTACCGGTACAAGGATGGTGCGGGAGCATCCCCACTGGACAACGAGTGCGAGCAGTATCACGAACGCGGCGTATGTTCGCATTGGACGTCTCCTCTCTGTCAGTACGACCCTCACTCGCTAAGTATAGCTGATCCGATAAAGGCTTCAGGAGCCAGTGACGGTCACGATTGGGGCTTATGACTGTGGCTTGCGATTAAAGATGAGAGAAGAGAAAAGAGAAGCCCTGGAACGATTTGATCCTCCCGGTTCTTGACAAACTCCAGAGGCGCTCCTACCATGGCCCCTCGGCTCTGGCTCTGGGTCCAGGGCTCTTTTTTTGGGAGCATGGCAGGCGATGGGAAATCTCGTGGTGATCGGGGCGCAGTGGGGTGACGAAGGCAAGGGCAAGATCGTGGATATCTTGGCACGCGATGTCGATGCGGTGGTTCGTTATCAGGGAGGGTCTAACGCGGGGCACACCGTCATTAATGAACGAGGCACCTTCGTGTTTCACCTCATTCCCTCAGGCATTCTCTATCGCGGGACGCTCTGTGTGATCGGGAACGGTGTCGTCGTCGATCCAGCCTCGTTGATCGAGGAGCTGGACCATCTTCAGACTCAAGGGGTGAAGATCGGGAAGAATTTTGTCGTGAGTCAGCGCGCCCATCTCATTCTGCCCTATCACAAAGCGATTGACAAAGCCTCTGAACAATCGAAAGGCTCTCGCCGGATCGGCACGACGGGGCGAGGGATTGGCCCGTCCTATGCCGATAAGATGTCGCGGGTGGGTATTCGAATGGGGGATCTGCTGAACCCGAAGGCGTTTCGAACCAAACTCGAAGAGAACGTCGTCGAGATCAATTGGTTTCTCGAACAACTGTATAAGCTGGAACGGTTCGAGGTTGAAAAGGTATTTCGACAGTATATGGGCTATGCCGATCGCCTGAAGAGCCATATCGTCGATACCGTTACGCTCGTGAATAAGATCATCGAGAGTCGGAAGACCGTGCTATTTGAAGGGGCACAGGGAACACATTTGGATGTGGACTTCGGCACCTATCCCTACGTGACTTCTTCCAGCTCCACGGCTGGCGGCGCTTCGACGGGAACGGGTGTGGGCCCGACAAAGATCGATGCAGTGCTAGGGGTCGCCAAAGCCTACACCACCCGAGTCGGCAGTGGGCCCTTCCCCACGGAATTGACCGATGCGGTAGGAGAAGGTCTCCAGTCACGAGGAAAAGAGTTCGGATCGACGACGGGGCGTGCCCGACGCTGCGGCTGGTTCGACGGCGTTCTCGTGCGTTACGCCACTAAAGTGAATGGACTGACGTCGCTGGCCGTGACGAAACTGGATGTACTCGACGGTTGCAAGGAACTCAAAGTGTGCACCGGTTATCGGTATGAGGGGACGCTCTATCGGGACATGCCGGCCGATCTTCAGACGTTGACCGACTGTAAGCCGGTGTACAAAACGTTCAAGGGCTGGTCTGGCTCTACCACCGGTGCAACCACGTATAAACAGATTCCAGCGGAAGCCAAGCGCTACCTCCAGTATCTTGAAGAGATTTCCGAGTGTCCTATCGACATGATCTCAACCGGCTCAAAGCGCAGTGAAACCATTGTGCTTCGCAACCCACTCAAGATCCGTTCTCGTCGTTCGTGAAAAGTGGGCGAGACGAGCGGGAAGTGCGCGACAGGCGTGACTCGCAAAGTTGATATGTCCGGGCCGTTCCGCTTTTCTTGCAAGTCACGCAAATCTCGCGATATGCGGGCTAGGCATAGACCGAGCGTCGGTGGTAGAATCCGCGGTCTTGGCTCGGTGAGCCGGTAGCTCAGTTGGTAGAGCATCGCCCTTTTAAGGCGAGGGTCCTGGGTTCGAGTCCCAGCCGGCTCACCATTTACAATCAGTCACTTGCGAGAGTGCTCGCTCTCGCAAGGCCGTTCAAAATCTGTCCTTGTGCTAAATTTGTGCTAACTCGTTGCGGTTGAGGCTCATCCAAGACGTTCACACCCTCTCTCAAACTCTCCGGCGAATGATGTGCATACCGTTGCGTCATCAGGCTGGTCTTGTGACCGAGCAGACGTTGGACCTTGTACAAATCCACTCCACGTTGCACGAGTCGCGTGGCGAACGTGTGCCGCATGTCGTGAAAGCGGAAGTCCGGAATGCCTGCCCGATCGCGCGCCTCGCAAAACTCCCGAACCAAGTACCGTACTTGGAGTTCATTTCCGAGGGGGGTCCTGAACACGGGACCGCGTAAGGCTCCCGTCGTCGCTTGCTTGGCCGCCAGCAGCTCGTACACGGTCGCATTCAAGGGAATCGTGCGGCGAGTTCCGTTCTTACTCTTCATCACCATCAGGGTTCCTCGCGCAAAATCCACATCCTGCCATTGCAGGTTGAGGATCTCTCCTTGACGCATACCCGTATTCAGCGCGAATCCGATCATCTCTCGGAGCCAGGGCGAGGATGAAGCTAAGAGGTGTTCCTCTTCGTTAGCGGTCAGCCAACGGTCCACTTCATTCTGTACTGACTCCATCGAGACTCGGTGCATAGGGTTTTCCCGGCACCATTCCCATTCGCGCATCGCCACGTTGAACGCATGGCGTACGAGCTGTAGTTCCTTGTTGATCGTGGCAGGTGCCGCTTTCTCTATGCGCCGTTGCGTCTTGTAGCCCGCCAGCAACTTCGGCGTGATCGCGGCAAGCACCATCTCTCCAAACATCGGGCGGAGATGGTTCAGGGCCTGACAATCACGCTGGTGGCTCTTCGGGGCCTTCAGAACTGCGCGCTCTTTGAGATACCGATCCATCATTTCTCCAAAGGTGCGTTCCTGTTCCTCACGCGTCTCAAAGAACCGACCTTCCGCAATTTGCACCTTCACCTTGCACAGGATCGATTCAGCCAATCGTTTGTCCGTCGTACCCGTCGTACGGCGAACCTGTCGCCCGAGATACATGAAACTCATCCACCAGACCTTATTACGCTTCAAGAGCCCCATCATGCTCCCCCTTTCCGATGAGGCTTGATCTCGGTCTAGTTTCCCCGTGGCCGGAAGTATAGACCTCGCGTTTTACACTCGCAATCAGTCTGTTCAGGTCGGAGTTGTCCGCCCTCCGTTTCCCTATCTGGAGATGGATGGTCTTCGACGGGGAAAAGGATGAAAGCCAGCGGTCAACCTCAAGGGGATCGAACCGGACTATCCCATGAATCTTCCGGCAGGGGATCTTGCCTTGCGCAGCCCAGGAATAGAGTGTCCCAGGTTTGATCCGTAGCTGTTCCGCCAGGTCTTTGATCGTCAGTAGCATAGCGATACCAACCGGGGGAGTCTCACGACACCCCCCTCCCCCCACGATGCGCCCGCATGTCTGCAGGCGTCGGATTCGGACTGCACTCTCAGTGGATGCGAGCTGGCGCTGATGAGCAGGAGCCAGGCCTTCCGGATGTCACTTCAGGCCTGACCCCTGCGAACGCGCCATCCCGCCTCCTTCTTCGACGCCCCACCCCCTGTGCTGTGAAGGGTGGGGCTAAAACATCTTGATGAAGAAGGAAGCGGATATGGCCATTCACAGTTCACAGGGCCTCTTGAACGGTATCCGGCAGCCGAAGCCGAGGAACGAATACGCCGTGCCGCGATACCGGGTCACGCTCGTCCGCGACAACCGGGCCGTGCCGCCCTCTTCACCGTTGACCACCTCGGTCGCCGCTACGGCGATCCTCAGGCCGCTCTTTGCGGGACTGGACCGTGAACAATTCCTGGTCTGTGGACTGGATGCCAAGCACCGCATCATCGGCGTCAACATCGTCTCGATCGGGTCCCTGACCTTGGCCATCGTGCATCCACGCGAGGTGTTCAAACCATTGATCTTGATGAATGCCGGAGCCTGGATTTGTGCCCACAACCACCCCTCTGGCGATGTCACCCCAAGCCAGGAAGATCGCGTGCTCACCAGCCGACTCAAGCAGGGCGCCGACCTGCTCGGCATCAGATTGCTGGACCATCTCATCCTCACTGACGAAGGCTACTATAGCTTCGCCGATCAGAGCTGGCCCGGTGAGTGAGGGGCGTACACCCACACGAGCCGGAGCATTCTGATCACGGCGCCTTCCCACATGTCGATCACCTGAGGAACCGATCCCGACACAGGGCGAATTGGACCTAGAGATGCGGATGATGGGCCCGCAGGTCCACATATTCTTCGAGGATGGTCTTGAGCACGTCCTCCGGCGACAACGTATTCTCTTCACCCACCTCCGTCAGTACGCCAAACTCCACTTCAGTCAACATCAGCTCCATAGAGATGCAGGGTTGTGCACTCATTTCGTGACCTCCATCAAACACCAGTAATGGACTGCACTATCAACCGCACGCACAGGGTGATGAACCGCGGCCCGCACATCTCGAGCGTTAAGACGCCGGGGTGACACTCGCGACAGTGAATCCATCCCGAGGATTCCACTCCCGCATCTTCTGTCGGAGTCGCCGGACTTCCTGTGCACTCCCCAACAACATCATCTGCTCGGGTCGCCATCGTTCCACTCCCTCCACAATTCGATTGATCAGCCACCGTTCACCCGCTTCGGGATGCGCACAGAGCAGCCCCAACATGGGCGCGAGGCTCTTCTCTGCCCACCGCTTGACGTCCTCGATCTTTTTGACGGACTTGGCAATCTCTAACCGGGCCCGCTGCATCCCCTCCGTCAGGACCTTCCACCAGTCCAACAAAGGCGCGTAATAGCGATCCTTGGGATCATCGGCTCTGGTACAGTCCCGGAAATCCAAGGCACTGCGAAAGACGCCGACGATGTATTTCTGGAATGAGTCCTGATCGAGCCCGGACAAGGCCATGCCCACCGCATCCGCGCGTTCCGATTTCCATTCCATTTCCCAGCGGATCCACGTGCCCTCGACCACTTTGTCTTTCGACCGTTGTTCAGCGGCCTTATCGTAGATACGGAGATAGGTGTCGGACTGGCGGGAGCCCATGCACAGTGTTTGACCGGTATCGAGGCCTGAACCCACATCGAGGCCTGAAATCAAGCGAGACTGCCGGAAGTGCGAGACACAGTTCCCGGCCTTCACTGATTGATAGATGCGATCGACATCAATCACGCCATTGCGGTCATCCAAGGCCACATCAATGCGCCCGAAATGGCCGTTCTTCTCGAAGACCCACGTCGCCACCTCGTGAAATTTTTGATAGGTCCAGTCACTGATGAGCTCTTGAGACAGATCCACATGCACTTCACGAGGAGCCCAGCTGGCACCGGTACCGATCCGGCCTAACCCACCAGCAGGCCCACGAGACAACCAGCCTTGCCGGTAGCCCAAGAAGCCTTTTTTATCTTTGATCCATTCCCCACCCATTCGTGCGATGACCTCATCGGCGGTCGAGTCGGGTACGGTGAAACGAAACCAGCCGAGTACACAGGTCCAGATGCTCATGTGATCCTCCGTGAAAAACCGTGGAAATTCCGCCCCCGTTTTACCGAACGGGGGCCTTTCTGCTGTGCGCGTCGCCGGCCTTGGCCGGCGATCGCGCGCTGCGTAGTCGTACGATCGTTGATAATCCTTTGGCCAGAAAAATCCGCTGAACTCGTGCCAGGTCGAAGCGCAGAATTTTGGTGATACGATACGCGGGAATATCGCCTCTCCAGTAGGCACGTCGAATCGATTGCGGACTCACGCCCAATTCCTGTGCGACTTCTTTCACCGACCACAACATGCGCTCATCACTATCCTCTCCTTCATATATGTGCCTCATGGTACTGACCATACCGTTTTGCATGGATGATGGGAATTAGTCAGATGTATCCAGATGTGACTTTATGTATCCGGGTGCAACAACGGGAGAGCAAATAAAAACCTGAATGGAAATCTCCCGCTTCGACAGGCCCACCGCGGAGACGTCAGACTCATGCCCAATTTCTCTGGCAATTTCTTTCTTCATGCCCGTCCTTTCTGCGGGTATCGTTCACACAGGGCTGACCTTACCGGCGGGAGCGAGGGAATGGAATTAGGCAGTTTGGGGCAGCGTACGGCAGTATAGGGCAGTTGACGCATTCCGGAGTTCCGCCGCCATTTCCTTCACCGTGAGCCATACCTTTTCTTCATACCCGTCTTTTCTCCGATACCGCCAGCATGACGCTGACCATACCGGTGTATGATGATGATGGGAAGTACCCTAGTTAGGCCTGCTTAGGTCAGTTAGAGACTGTTGAGGACAACCGCAGGTCCACAGTTCTCAGTGGTATCGGAAGAAGTTCATCTCGGAGACCATGCAACCGAAGAACCGCAGTGTCAAACCACTGCGTGCAGAGATTCTGAGGTTCGTGGAGACGATTAAAGGTGATAAGCCGATAGACAGCATCACCAAGGACGATGCGAGAGGGTACAAGGACCATCTCTTGAACGTACGGAAGTTGTCCCTTATGACCGTGGGTAAGCATGTCATGTCACTACAAGCCATCTTCAAGTTCGCGCTCAATCAGGGGTATCTGCCAGAAGGTAAGTCCAATCCCTTCACAGGTCTCGCGCCAAGTAAGAAGATCATACGGAAGACCAAGCTGAACATAGGGGAGTCCAGCAAGTCGGAAATGCTGGCTGTCTTTGGGTCGAAGGATTTCCTTATCCAACGCACAGAGAACCCCTCTCGGTACTGGGTGTGCCTCATGGTCTTGTTCATGGGTCTACGAAGAGAGGAGGCTGCACAAGCTGCCGTCACGGATATTCATCAATCGAAGGAGGGCATTTATTATCTACAGACTGCTGTAGACGAGAAACTACAACAGAACTTGAAGAACGAAGGAAGCAAGCGGAGAGTACCTATACACTCGTCCTTGATTGCCCTTGGGTTCCTGGACTACCTCGCACGTATCAAGAAGGACCGCCATGCACGCCTCTTCCTAGATCTCAAGAAGGGCGGGAACGGCTATGGAGTGCTGTTGGGAAGTGGCTTGGCCGCCTTCTAAGAAACCTTGGCCTAGTCGATTCTGCATTAGTCTTCCACTCAACTGGACATACCTTCATTACGACCCTGTATGCTGCAAGGTGTCCGCGCGAGACTTACAACTACTCACCGGACACAGTGACGGAACGGTGGACGAGGATTACATCCACAAAGAGAATCGACCGATGTCGCTGTTGAAGGAAGGGATTGAGCTGCTGAAGTATTTACCCGTTGTGCAGGCACTGTCGAAGCGTTGAACGTGCTGACCTAGGAAGGCCGCGTGTAGCCACGAATCTTAGGCCACTCGTCCTTCTGGAGACGTACGGCAGGGAGGGAGGCTCGTACCACGAAGCGCTTGATGAGGAGGATCAATGCCGTGATGGAAAGTGCTTGGAGGAGTTTCAGCATCATGAATCAGGAACACCGAACACGTTTTTTCTTGTCCTCAAAGGCTTGTATCGGATCTTGATCTGGAGGTAGTAACTGGTGAAAGCCACTATGAACATTGCGAGCCATCTTCACCAGTGAGCTTAACAGCTCATGTACATCTTCCTGTTTCTCACGAATGTACTGCTTTACTTGGAGGTTCGCTTCACCAGTGTTATCAAGGTATTTTTGATCTACCTCACCACCATTATGCTCGTACAGGTGGCGACGGAAGAACATGATTGATACGTTGTGGCACTCATCATCCCTCATCCCCGAACATACATTGATATCAAACCAGTTCTGAAATGTCTCCCGAAGCTCGGCGAGGTTGTGAAAGCTGTGGCTGCGAAGTCGATCCTTCCTCCTCTGCGTCATCTTTACCCAAAAGCTAAGTTGTTTTGCATACTGTGCAATAAATGAATCAAAAGCGGATACTCCATCTCGGAGACAATCCTCCGGTGGGGCACCTGTTTTCAATCGATCACGGACGCCTGGAACAGTCTGACGCTCGAAAATAGATAGATCGTTGCGGGTTCCGCATAACGAGCAAAACCCAAATCGGCCCAATATGTCATTGAACTCTTCACAGGATTCACACGTGAATTTATTTTGTTGGCTTTTCTCAGAGATATAGAAGGACGGTTTTTCACCTTCTTTACCTACAGCATCAGCCACTTCATCCATATCAAGGACTACTTTTCCATCCGACTCAGTTGCCGATGCTTGTACTAGGAGGGCACAGTAATGATGTATGTACCTCCGCTGTGCGGCTGATAAGAATTTGTGTGGAGGAGCCGTGCATCCGCAGTAAGGACAATGTTTAGGCCAGGGGCCACTTCGCCAGTAACCCCGACATTTTTGACAAGTATGTCCAAACTTGCCTTCGCTGTCGGAGGCAACAAGTACTGAGAAACAGCCATTTACCGGCGGCGGTTCCGGTTCTACACCCATCCCCATACGGCGATTGATGCCAACGGCAACACCAGAGTCGGCCAAGGCATATAGTTCAATAAGAACTGCTGGAACTGGGCGGCTTGATCTAAAGCTGGTCTGATATCCTCGCCTGCCTCCTGCGTCAGTCACTACTTCAAAAGTGATCTTTCCACCAGAATGTCCGATTTCCTCAAATTCACCAGACACGCGCCTCATGATATTCTCTCTTTTGCCTTAGTTGGGAGGATCTGGCCCCCTGTCGTAACTATCGAATCCCTTGAACGCATTGATCTCGTGTCTGTCGCAATCCTATTACAAGCTGCTGCTCTTCCTTCTTCAGTTTGTTGAACCCTAACTCTTCCTTAGTCTGTGTGGCAGCAAGGATATAGTGCTCAAAGGATGTGGTACCAGGCCGATTATTTCGGATGCATCGACAAAAAACGGTATGCCCAAATGCGGAGAGGCATTTTTGTTCAAACACACGGCCCATCCGTTCCAACAGTACACCGAGTTCTTCCACGGTCCCTTTGAGATTCTCAAATTCGTTCAGGGACTCCAATTGTTCTATAGAAAATTGTTGCTCTTCGGCACTCGCGCAAGGGGGCTCGGCGAAAGAGAGGATGATTGAGGAAAGGAAAACTAGCGTTAATCGTATCGACATTCAACCTCTTGGTGTCAGATTTTATGATGTATCAAGAGAATCTGCAACGTCACTAATCAGAGGTAGGTACACCGGAAGCCGAATACATTAGCCTTGCGCCCTTGTCACCGAGCCTCCTATAATGCGCCTCATGCCCGAGTCTTCACCTAAGGAGACCTGCGTGGCTAACTGTCAGGGAGTGCGGACAATGAGGTTCTGAAATGAAACTCAACAGTAAGTTGGTTATGTTAATTCTAGGAGCGGGCTGCTTCGCCATAATTTATGGATGTGTGGCAACACGAGCCGATGACGCCTATCAGCGGAAACGCGCAGAAGCAAGGCAACGGGCGGCAGAGCCAATGCCGGAAGCCCCAAACTTGACCGGAGTAGATCAGGAAATAGTTCGACAAGGTAAAATTCTATTCAACGGCAAAGCTGTTTGTTTCAATTGTCATGGGACCAATGGTGATATCAGGCAAGTCAGCAATCCAGCCGTATTAAAGTTGAATCCGAGTCCAACTGACCTCCGAGAACCATCCGATAAGACCACACGGCAGCTCGAACTCATTATCAAGTATGGGATTCCCGAAACCGGGATGGTAGCGATGCAAGAGACACTAGGACTACGAGACCAGGATGTAACTTTCCTTATCTCCTATCTTTTGGCTCTCCGTGGACAGGCTCGTCCTCTCAGCGCAATTCATGAGGAACTATCCACGGCCAGCACGTCAGCCGAAATTGTCATCTACAAAATCTGTGATGACCAGGCGCTTGGTGATACTTCTATGAAGGATGCCTGCGAACATCGCCTACAACGGCGGCATCATGACATTTTAATTGGGCGTCCTCCCGACATTCCGACTGCTCGATACGCAGAGATTCAGACGAGCTGCGGGGAGAAGTTTGGAAACGATCTGGACGATGTCACGCGGTGCTATCGTTTGGAATATGGAATTACACGACAGCGGATGCGCTGACGATGGGATATCATAGAGGTTCAGTGGTATATCTAGTCCTTCTCCCCTCGCTTCTCGTTTTGAACCTTATGTTCTATGTCGCTCCGGTTCAATCTGATGAATCGCTTGAAGCATTTGGCCTTTGCCATAATATCGAAAATCTAGTGAATGCTCTCGTTGACTACACGAGCACCAAGTGTTTCCCATCATCAGACCACGGCGCGATTAGTTTTCTCCTGATATCAGAGAAGCCTATATTTTCAGCTGAGGCGTCCAAGAAACCCTGGCTGGTTGTGACAGTGGGTGCGGTGGGTAAGACTATGAACGAACATCCGAAAATCAAGAGTTCTTCCGTCTTCGTATCAGACATGAACTTGATGAAGGACCGGAAAAGTTACAAGTATCCTATTGCTCTTGCAAAATCACTCCAGCGACAAGCTAAGGCAGATCAGATTGGAATAGAGGTATTATATAAGCAGCTTAATAGAGCTATGGTCCTATATTCCGTTCCTCCGAAGTAAAGTTGTATCTTACTTACATCTCAAATCGTGGGAAGACTGTGAACTGAACTTGTTGACTTATACAGAAATCGGACATTTGCCAGTTCCAGAACAACTGTTCGAGTATGCTGATGCGAAACAGTGGGGTCGTGTCTTGTATTCATATATTGGCACGACAGCCGGACAAATGCGTCTCGCCTGTATGACCAGCAGGAAAACTATCGCGGCAAGCTGAGCGCGAACCCGTATGATCCTGATTCGACCAGTAACCCCTACGGCCGCTATGGCTCTCCGCTCTCGCAGGACTCGATCATGAATCCCTACGGCGCCGGGAACCCCTACCACCCCAGCAGTCCCACGAATCCCTACGGCCGCGGCCTACGAATTGAAGGACGCTGACGATCGCTCGGTAAAGGGCGATAACACTCCAGTATAGGGTTTAGATTAGGAAGCCACTTCTGCGCTCCGGTGTGGGTTGTGGCATGAACACATTGTACTGATCTCCTTCTCCCCCCTCTTCGGAGCCTGTGAAGCACGGCCGTCGATTGTTTACCTGGCCATTCAGCCAGTAGCCGTCCTATCCTCCTTAAACTACAAAGACATCGCCGGAATGAGTGTACTTCGACAACTCTTTCCACTTAAGGAGGTAACATGGCTCAAATCTTTACCGTACTCATCATAATCGTATGGATCATACTGGCACCTGCTGCATGGGCGGATTCAGCGCTAGACGAAGCGGCGTCAAAAGCAAACATAATTGTGCTTAAGGATGATGTGGAAAAGGCGAAGAAGAAGCTTGAGGGGTTAACAGGCACGGCTTATGACGAGCAACTGGAAAAAGTGAAGAAGCTTGAGGAAAACCTCGCAGGAGCTGTTATGCCCGCGTCGAAAAAGCCACCTACAGATCTTGTAGAGTCATCGAGGCAGCTCCTTAGAAAAAAGAGAATCGTTGATGAGCTGACTGTTAAGAAAAACTCCAAGGAAGGGGATGAACGCCAATCTGTTCAAGAAGAATTGGATCTTGCTGAATCTGACTTGAGAAATTCTATCAAAGAAGCAAGTGAACAGGATAAGCTGCAAAAGTTACAACTTGAAGCTGATGAGCGATTTGCCCGTTGGGGGTTTGGCGTTGCCATCGGCGTAGTGGCCAAAGCAGGGAGTCGAGACGTGATCCAATCTGCCACACTTGATCCCAACGGTATTGTTCGAGTTGATCGTGATGCTAATACGACAGCAAATCTACTACTGGAAGGTCATTACTTTTTCACCCCTGAAAAGCGATTCTTGCCTTGGGCATTTGACGTTGCTCCTAGAAACTGGGGGCATGGTCCGTTCGTCGCGATACAACCGGGCACACAAAACATTATTGAGTCAATCGGCACTGGCTGGATGTTCGGATTCAAACGATCGAGCTTGATCGCTAAGGATACTGCACCCGGTCGTGGTGACAGTTTCAATCTTGGCTTTGGAATAATGGTTAATCCGAATGCCCAAGTTCTTGGAGATGGCATTATAAAGAACCAAGTGTTGCCAGCGGGAGAAACAGCGGTTCGACTCAAATCGACAACAGAGCTGGGTTGGCTATTTGTGTTTTCGTACACCTTCTGACAAAGCCGAAGGGTTAGTAAATGCCTTAACTGTCAAGCATGCAGGATCCCTGAAACGGTGGTCAGGTGTGCAGGAGTTTGTTGTAGAGACTGTTTTGGTTGAGCCGCACACCCAGGCTAGGCTCCAGTATTCTGGCGACTCTGGCTGCGTAACTACCCATATAATAATTGATCAGTAGGTAAATACAATGATATCATTCCAAGAATTGAGCGCACCTCGTTTTACCAATCTGCTATCTGGTTCCTGGAAAACTTGGTTGAGCTGAATTTCGACTCGTATAAGTCAATCGTCTGAATAGAGTTCTATGTGGTGAAATATTTGGAGGAAGAAAAATCTCTCGGAAGTTACGCGATGATCACTGATATTCAACAACTGCCGCAATTGCTGCGACGAGTTCTTCCATTAAAGTCGATGGCAGATTCCCAAACTTCTTGATGAACCGCGATGTATCCACTCCCCTGAGTTGCAGTGCATCGATAGAAGAAGTCTTTGAGAGGCCACTCCTATCGTCGGGATCAATCCGGACATGCCAGATGCTCCCTTTGAAATGATCCTTCCATTCGGTAATAGGGGCGATAAGTCTGAGAGGAAGTCGACCCAGCGCATCAGAACTGACTATGACAGCTGGTCGTGATTTCTTTATCTCAGAACCCACGGTCGGGTCTAAGTTGACGAGCCAAATTTCGCCGCGCTTAGGCGATGGAGAGTTAGTACTCAACGAAGTCTCCACTCTGGAGATCGCTTCTGTCTGCGCCATCCAAATAGTGTGACTTCAATTTATCTGCTTGCTCAGACAAAATCCGTCTGCGCTCTTCAAGAGGCAACTTCATAAAGGCTCGTCGTTCAATAAGGGTGAGCGGCTCCTCGACATCAAGAGGCTCGCCAAGCAACCTTTCTACTTCTTCACGCGTAATCAGTCCCTCTGCATAGGCTCGAAGTGCTGTTTGCCGAAGCCATTGTGATTGCTCAGGCTCCAATTCACCCGGCTCTTTCCGTTTCCATTTCAAACGGTTTATGAGCATCATCCAATGCCGGTAGTATCCCTCTGAGATGATGTTCAAATCGAACAGTCGTCGAACAAGTGCTTGCACGCTCATTCCAAAACGCTTCTTGAAAAGCAGTAGTTCCTCACTAAGAATGGTGTCCCGCTTAGTACCAATCTCACGATAGACCACTTGTGCGGGAGCAAGAAAGGCTGCTCCGAACCGGAATGCCGCCTTTTCCTCATCAAGATTATGACCTATCTTCAAAACAAGATGGCCTAATTCATGCGCAAGGCTCAATCGCTGCCGCTCTCCAGACACGCCTTTGGACGTGACAAGTCCTGCGGCTTGACTCTGCGTAACTTCATCAACCGCCACCGCGCAAATGCCATCAAACTTATCGATGGCGTCAATCTCGATGACATGAATGTGATGATCCTCGAGCATGCCAACCATGCTTGAAATAGGATCCTGCCCAAGCTTCCAATTCGTACGCAACTCTTCAGCAGCCCGCTCAGTATCTTCTATCTTTGAAATGCGGTGTGCGTGGATCGGCAAATGATTCCCGTTCGGGCATCCGGTCATGGCCTGAAGATTGACTCTATCCTCCAAGACCTCAGACACAAGGCTCTCGATTCTTCCCTGATCTTTCTTGGGTAAACTCGAAGCTTTTCTATATCCGATGAACTTGACCTTGATTTGAGGCTCTCTCAAAAAATATGACGCCTTCACCTTAAAGGTGTCGGCAAGCTTGTTCAGAACGATGGGGGATGGGTTAGCCTTTCCACACTCATATTTTGAAAGCGCCTGCTTCGTTACAACATGCCCCATCGACGCAACTAGCGCATCAAGCGACAGCCCTTGCGACATTCGCGATCGCTTCAGCCGGTGAGCAATGGTAGTTGAATTAGACATAGATAGAATGGATAGCGGTTGACAAATTATACAATTTGTACACAGTTTGTCAACCGTTAAGTAATGACCTATTCGCCTCTCTAAGACCCTGGCCCTGTGCTAAATTTGTGCTAAAAGTCTGCATAATGGATCGCACTTTATAGAATCAATGGAATGTACAGAATCGTCTCAAGTGCTTGTCCTCAAAGAAAAAACGGGGAAACCTTCGCAAAACCAAGCCCCTGTGTAAATCCATCTTTTCGCTCTTTTAAGGCGAGGGTCCTGGGTTCGAGTCCCAGCCGGCTCACCACATAGTTGATCATGTCATGGCCCCATTCCCGCACTTAATGGATGTGTTCTTTTTGAGGAGGGGAAGGATTTTGCCACGTTGAGTTGCGGTTCCACTCGGTGGCGCCACGAGTTCTGCCTCATTGGGCTGGTCGATAGGTAACGACGGTAGGCTCTGTACGGTCAGATCGTGTGATCTCGATAACAATCACGTAGGCAGAAAATTCGATAGCGTTCTGATGGGTTATCGGCTGACTGAAGTTTCTTCTATTCTCTCCTTTTATTTGCGCGCGTGATCAGAAACCCAAAGCCCAGGACCACACCGAGGACTGCCACAACCCCTCCCAGGCCCCATCCAAGCACGCAGGAATATTCTTCATTGCAGAGATTAAACATAAACTCCCAAAAATGGGTCATCTCGGTCTTGGCCATATTTTGCACAAACATGATTTCTGCTCCGTGGCTTATCTGGTTGAGTGCCAGTATAGCATTTTTGCCTGTGGGCTTGACAGCCTTTAAGGCACTAGACAATAATGCAATCTTCTAACAGCATCGTCGCTGTGCTGCATGGCTCAGTATGAGATTGCGCCGCTACAGTTGGAGATATGGGCTGTTGTAAATTGATCGGCATCCTCACTCAGGGTGAACATACCTGAGTGACGGCAGGTGCCCATCACGCAAGTATTCCAATCCTGATTTCCTACTGTAGTCGGATCAAGTCGGTTTAAGACACGCGCCGGAAACTTCACGCGCATCGCGCGATGAGCTTGCCCGTTGCGAATAAAGCGGGCGGTTAATTGGTGATGCGTAGCTGTAGTTGTCGAATTCTGTCCCGTAAGCTGTGCCCGCTGCTACAGCGGCCAATCTCGCCTCATCAACCGAAAAACTATTCACATAAACAGCTACATAGACGATGGCGCCACTTCGACTCTTTTACCCGGTGGCCATTGGGTGACGAGGCCGGTTTCATATCGGCCCAAGCCGGGCGTGGCCCACCTTACTGGGCCAGTTTTCAGGCTCCACGTTGTCAGGGGCAGTTCGTTCACATTATTTATTAATCATTGGAGGGGTAGATCGTCATGAAGAAGTATAGAATCGTCACGCTCGCAGTCGTTGGGCTCTGCTTATCCCTATCATTTCTTGCCTCACCCGCGATGGCCGTCGAGAAGGATGGCGTCACGATGAAGGATGGTAAAATGTGGAGATTGCAGGACGGGAAGGAAATTGGCCGGATGGATCGCGAGACGACCATGTCTAATGGTACGAGGATCATGATGAACGGTAAGATGGTCATGAAGGATGGGAAAATGATACAGCTGCAGGAAGGCCAATCCCTGATGCTGGACGGTAAGCTGATCGAGGGGGCCAAGTAAGTTCTTAGAGTCGTTACCTCAAACGACATCTGGCGGCTAGCGGAGCCCATTGGGGCTCCGCTCCGCCGGTACCAACCATGAGGGGCTTGGGCTCAAGTCCCAACGGGCCCACCAGTTTTCAATAACCCTCCTCCATTTTCTTTTGTTGCCAAGCGCTGTAAGAGCGTCCCTGTTTCTCCGATAGACATTCATGCGTTGGACCATGTGCCTGCTCATCATCCTCTTAAGTGGTTGCCAGGGTGTCTCGCTATTAGAGCAAACAACGGCAGAGCCTCCGTCACCGATCATGCCATTATGGGAGAGTTATCAACATTGCCTCGCTGCCACCGATCCCACGGAGTTGATCTTGATCGTTGAACGGTTCGAGCGTGTTGTATCTGAGGGAACTGAACCTCCATCTTGGACGAAGGCATGGGGACATCACGTGACGAACCAACCGCGCCGTACGTCGGTCGATCTTCAAGCTCTTGGAGCTGCCTGTACTCTCAGGGCGCCGGTGTGATGGCCGAGGCCGAATTTATGCCTGAAGCTCGGGCGCTCTATCAGCGTGTGCTCGCACGATATTCGAACCGCGAATGGGCCTACGATGTTGATCGAGCCAAAGCGGCGCTGGCTGGGCTTCAAGACTCAACTCCCGCAGTCGTCGCATTTCGCTCTGATCCGCTACTGTCCCGCTGACTCTCAGCGCAATCGAGACCAGACAACTGACCTCCAATGTCACATGGGGAGAGGATGGGCAGACCCTGTTCATCACGGGCGGTTCGTCGATCTCTCGTCTTCGCTTGACGACATCCGGAGCTCAGTACTAGGCTGCTGTAAGACTTTTTGTAGCGCGCCGACTCTAGTTATGTCACGTTTCTACCGAAGGAGTCGTATGGCCTCTCCTCGTCAGACCGCTTCCGCCCCTCAACCGTCACTCCTGGCTGAACAGCAGCGCCTTGAAGAGGACGCGCAACGTCAGCGCCACTGGAAACGTTGGGGCCCTTATCTGAGCGAACGGGCTTGGGGAACTGTGCGCGAGGACTATAGCCCTCATGGAACGGCCTGGGAAGCGTTTCCCCATGATCATGCGAGATCCCGCGCCTACCGCTGGAACGAGGATGGTCTCGCCGGCATCTGCGATCGCCATCAATTGATCTGCTTTGCCGTCGCCTTGTGGAACGGGCGCGATCCGTTTTTAAAAGAACGGATCTTCGGCCTCACCGGCAACGAAGGCAATCACGGTGAGGACGTCAAGGAATGCTACTTCTATCTCGATTCGACGCCGACGCATTCCTACATGAAATACCTCTACAAGTACCCGCACGCGGCTTTCCCTTATACCCAGCTGGCTGAGGAAAACCGCCATCGAGGCCGTCGTGATCCTGAGTTTGAATTGATCGACAGCGGAGTGTTTGATGAAAACCGCTACTTCGATGTCTTTGTGGAGTATGCCAAGGCCTCGCCGGAAGATCTGTGCATCCGTATCCAGGTGGTGAATCGTGGCCCCGAGCAAGCAGAACTCACGCTGCTTCCGACAATCTGGTATCGCAACACATGGTCCTGGGGATCGGACATCAGGCGCCCCCGTTTCAGGCAAGGGGAGTCGACGAATCAGATGGGGGTCATTGAGACCCAGCATGATTACTATGGCCTCCGCAGGCTGCTCTGCGAGGGCGAACCTCCCTTACTGTTCACAGAAAATGAAACCAACAGCCGTCGCCTCTATGGCGACCGAGAAGGCGCCCGGTACGTGAAGGACAGCTTTCACAATTATGTTGTGCAGGGCGAGAAAGACGCGGTCAACCCGGACCACTTGGGGACGAAGGCGGCGGCTCAGTACGTGCTGACGCTTGCCCCAGGCGCCACGAAGACGATCAAGCTGCGATTTACCAACGACGCGCAAAGTCCAGGTTTCGCCAACCAGGACTTTGACACGGTGTTTTCGACACGCCTCGAGGAGGCGAATGAGTTCTATGACAGCCTCGCACCGAGCAATCTGTCGGAAGATGCGCGCTGTGTGCAGCGGCAAGCCTTTGCCGGATTGCTTTGGAGTAAACAGTTTTATCACTACGATGTGAATCGCTGGCTCAAAGGCGACCCGGGCATGCCGGAGCCGCCGCGTGAACGGCTCCATGGCCGTAATTCGGACTGGGGGCACCTCTATAACGCCGACGTCATTTCGATGCCGGACAAGTGGGAATATCCCTGGTATGCGGCGTGGGATCTCGCGTTTCACTGCATCCCGCTCGCGCTCGTCGATCCGACGTTCGCCAAGGAGCAACT
>ERZ1292625.817-Hain-H41-01um-R1-817-length-42312-cov-114_pt1 | contig 42312 bp, 56 predicted proteins | sample MGYA00564400_ERZ1292625 | MGnify/ENA primary metagenome ERZ1292625 (study PRJEB36523, sample SAMEA6512639) | groundwater metagenome | collected 2019-01-08 | study: AquaDiva: Metagenomics assemblies of 32 groundwater samples
TGATATATTTAGAACAATATTTACACCAGCGATTTTGTTTTAGTTTAAGAGAAGATAGCCAGAAAACGTGATTTTGAGCACATTTAAATTCCATTAGTGTTCTGTTATTAATATATTCAGAAGATAAACATTGTCCTCCGCGTTCTATTGCTATTTTTTGAGTTTGTTCTAATGTTGCAATGTGTCCAGAACAATGAGGACACCAAGATTTGTTATAATAAACATTATTCCAGTTTGCCAACCACATATGCTCTAAATGGCATTGCCACTGTAATTTATCGTTTTTTGTAAAATATTGCTCAGAAAGACATTTTCCGCCTTTTGATTTTGCGAACTCTTTACAACATTCTATTGTATATTTTGGCATGTTCTATTATACACAATAATTTTGCGGTAAAGGATTTTGCATTGTATAATATATATGAGATAAATTTTTAGGAGGAAAATTATGCAGTCGGGAATTTTTGAGCATGAAGTGGGTACTACTATAATTAGAGAAGAACAAGCTAAATGTGCTATTGATATACTTAAAGTGTTCGACAGATATGGCGGCCCCCAGTTTTAATTGCTCAAATGCAACAAGGGAAAACTGATGTATGTTTAGATGTGATAAATCTCTTTATAAAGAATTGTGAAGCGAAGAATAAGAAATATGAAGTAATATACCTTATAAATATTGCAGATAACGACTTAAAAGGTCAAACAAAGAAGAGAGTTTTTTCTTCTGGATTTTTACAAAAAGTTCATTTATTACATCATGCCAATTTAAAAGATGGAGGTTTTGAACCAAATTCAGAAGTAGAAAAACGACTTATTATCATCGATGAGTGTCATATTGCTTTAGAAAGATCTAATCATAAAGGATTAAAGCCATTTCATGAATTTTTAAAAAAATGTGGAATTAATTATGGACAATCCATTGATGTATGGAATAATAAAGAAAACTATGTTCTTTCTGTTTCTGCTACTCCATACGCGACTGTAATACAGTCATTGATTGAAAAAAAATCGTTTGAGCCAGTTGTTCTTAAGGTTCCAGAAAATTATTATTCACTTCAAAAAATGAGTGAAGATAATAGATTTAGGCAATCTGCATCAGTGGTTAAAAATGGGAAAATCACAAGTTTTTTAAAAGACAGATTAGCAGATTTTATAGAAAAATGCAAAATTGATGGTAATGGATATATGGTTATAAGAGCAACTGGAGCGGCTCCATATGCTATCGTAGAATATATTAAAAATAATTTAGATCATATGGATATTTTAGTGTTTGAATCTGAACCTGTAAATAATATTGCAGAACTTGATTCCTTTTTAAATACAACTCCATCTAAACCATGCATCGCAATTATTCGAGGTAGTTGTAGAGCTGGAAAGACACTTACAACTACTAAAAATATAAGGATGTGGTTTGAGCCGCCTTCGTCAAAAACAGACACAATGTGTCAAGTGGTTGGGAGAAGCTTAGGTTATGAAATGATAGAAGAAGAAAAAACAAAAACATTGGTAAATAGAAAATTTCAAGACAAATTTATAGTATATTGTAATATTAAAGAAATTCATTTAGCTATCAAGTTTTATGATAATTTTGGTAGCATACCCACTGGAGTCAGGAATAAAAAATGCGTCCCCGACAACCACATATTACGATGTGCAAGATGGAATGATATTCCTCTCAAATATAAAAAAACAACGCTAAAAGGTAAACCTGCTGCTACTGCTCTTTCTAAGAGCGGCTCACAAAGAGGGACGCCTCAAGATTTATTATTTGATATCCTGCTAGGATATTCTCACGGAGCAGGATCAAATACTCCTCATATATGGATTGATAAAGCTCACGAATCGTATCCCGATACATGGAAAAAAGCACTTAACATTCATCCAGAATGGGAGACTGGCGAATATTATATATCCAATTAAGGTAAATACAGATGAAGGTTCTGATAATATCCATATTGTTGATAACACTGGGATGATCATAGCTGATTTCTATGCCTCTATTAACGAGGCCAAACAAATAATTATGTTACTTAATGCTATTGATAAAGAAGTTCACTCTTGGGTTGACAAACTCGGACAACGAATTACAGAGATACACAAAGATGATACTCCTGATCAGGAGGTATAATTGAAGAAACATTTTGGAATAACTCAAGTGAGAGTGAGAACAAAACAAGGCCGAGCAGGCAATTCTTCTGTGGAGTATTTAATTATTGCACGATAAATTCTTTGCATTCCTAATATAAAAACAATATTGCAAGATAGTTTTCTTTCTATATTTCATTGTATAATTAAAAGAATATGAGCTACTCAAGACTTGATTCATCCACAGTTGTAGAATTCATCAAAGATGACGGTAATATTGTAGGAGCAAAACGTGTAGATGAATTTTATACCAAAATTCCTAAGAGCAAAGCCGCCGAACATTTCTCTCGCCCCTGTTATATTCTAACCCTAGATGATGATCAGAGAGTGTTTGAAGTTTTTAAGCAAACTTCAGCGAAACTAGTTTTTATGAGTTACCGAAAAGGAGGATTAACCGTAATCACTTCTGGTGGTTCCTTTCAATTTAACGGGAGGGATCCACAGAATGGCATTGATATATGTGGAGATAGTTGGTCGGTAGAAGTTTATTCATTCTGCGACGAACCATCCATAATAAGAAAAACTTTATTACAATTAGGAATGAAAGAAAAATTGTACACAGAATCTGATTTGGCCACAGATAATCAAGTTATGTTTCTAAAGCGTAGGGGAATAGATGCACAGAATATGATTAAGAGTGAAGCCGGGGTCATTATTGGACAGATAAAAAAAGAGCAACAGGAATTGGCAAATATAGTTAAACGAGATAAAGAGCAATATTTTTTAAAAAATCCATTAACTCTTGATGGGTTGGATTTATGATGAATTGGATTGAATTTAAATGCCAAGGATTAAAGCCCTTGATCCACTATTCGTAGATATTTTTCTGAGGCAAACTAACCGATATCGGGCGGCTACAGAACCAATGCGGATTCCACGGACTGGTTCCCCTCCATATCCTATTAATACAATTGATGAAATTAAAAATGGAAGGAGTAAGGGAGGATGGGTCCTTAAAGATTTTTCTCTTGGAACTATACAAGGCAACAGGACGGAGCGTCCTGGTACGGAGTACGCAATGCTCCGTACTACTCTGTCCTGCAAACCTCGCAAAGTGGGTATAAAATCAAAGAAAAAACATCTGGGAGATTTTTACCCAGACAAATGGTGGTTTGTCTGGCACGATCCTCACCATAGTATTCAATACCTTTGGTTTGACTTAGACAAACATTCCAATACGAATCACGTATCGTTTGAAAACAACGTCAAGATACTCACCATGATTGCTGAGCTCCTCGGTGGTGAATGTATGTGGGTTACTTCCCCAGGAAATATTTATGACGGTCAACATATTCAAGGTCGCTATTGTTTCATTATCTTAGATGGTGGAATCCCATTATCAGAACTTCAACCTCGTATTGTCAGATTGAAAGAGCGTTTTTCTTTACCGCAAAAATTGGAGTCTTTCAATCTCGGCGGAAAGAATATCCGTCTACCCGGTTTTCGTTATGTAGAACTTTGTGATGCAAATGGAAACCTCATTGACCCTTATATTCATGGAGTAGACATACGCCAGAAACCTTATGAAGTGGTTGTCAAACATTTACACTCCATCAAACGAGCGTCACTAAATAAATTTATGGAGCTTACTGAGCTTACTGAGCTTACTGAACCTGTCGTATGTCCTGAGATTGTTTCTTCTATTGTTACATCTAAAAATAAGGCTCCTATTTCATGCAAAGTTATCTCAGAATTGACAAGAGAAGAGTTACTTGAGGAGGGAGATACGTATCTCGTTTGCAATCATTTAAGTTCTAAGATTCGCCTTCATTGTCATCGGTATGGAATAGACAAGGATAAAGGTAGAGAATTGTTATGGAATGAGTTTATGAGTTCACGGCATTTAACTGGTGAAGATAAATCAACGACCGCCACAACTAAGGGTCTTAGGGATCGCATGATTGATTACACTTGGGATGATAAATGGAATCCTAAGAAATTCGATCCTCGTAAAGCACGCCCCCCCCAAGAGGTTATTGATAAACAAAAAGCCGATGCTTTAGATCGTTTCAAACCTCAAATGTGCATCACTACGAAGGAATATCTTAGGGGCATTCATATTGAAGATCAATCAATTATGAGTGCATGGCATTTATTAAAGAAACAGTGGTGCGGATCAGTACATCATAAGGAACGTAATACTCTCTTTGGAAATTATCATGTTTTTGCAAGAATGAAAAAAAAGTACCCTGACCGTTTCTGCATTTTATTTAATTATAAAAAAGGTTCCAACTGTACTCAATATGGTTTATCTAAAAGCCGTTTATTTAAGATTAAAGACCATCATAATGCCGAAAAATTATATAAGCAGTACAAAGCTCAGTTTTCCGCTAAATTTCTGATGAGAGAGTGCTGTATTGTAAACGTAATAATAGCACACGGGGACAAAAAGGGCACAATGTTTAATAGTGGTGAGGAATTGCAGAAAGATGAGCCAGTTTATTTTTATGAGTTGATTTCGCCACTGGGAGCATGTCAGGATTGCGAATTTGATAAATTGTTGAGGAATTGAGCAAATATTCAACACAAGAAATGCGCCTATATAAGTTTCGATAGAGGATTTTCCTTTTTTCGCAGAAAATATATTGTATAATAAACAAAAAATACATGGATGAACGCTCTTTAATAATCAACGCCATTAAAGGAAAACTTCCCAAGGATGATCTTTTAACATTCGGTAACACCAAGCTTGGTATAGATCCTATCCAAAAAGCAGTTAAACGCAAAATTAAAGAACAAGCATTTAAATCTAAATCCTGTCTCCAGTGGACGAATATGGATTTTATACATTATCTAGATTTTATGCTGAAAGATTTTGGAGTTAAAAGAATTAAGAATATTAGAACTGATTCAGATGTACTAAATCAATTGCACGACCGACTCAATTTAGAGTTAAGAGATAGAACGGTTATGTCCAATTTGATATTGAAGGAATATCTGGAATGGTGGTGTAGTATTTATGCCACCAAACTCTCTGGATCTGATACTCATTTGAAGAGCTTAATTCAAGAACAACAGATTAAGAAATTCAGTTCTCGCTTTCAGGTTATTGAAAGAGAATCTGACTCGGGAGATGAGGGGTTAATTTACTCATTAGGGGGCTTAGAGCTTCTTTTGATGAAGAAAGGGATCACGGCTGCTCAAAAGTATCTTGGCAGTCAAGGAATCGTCAATAAAGAAACATTAGTCAAGGAAGCATTAGCTCGTTTCTCAAAAGAGACTCGATCTCAAGTGCTTCCTTAATTTTAGGAGGAGGTAAAGAAAACAAAGATGTCAGATGTTTTAGTGTTAGATTCAACAGGAACAAGTCTTGGTCGAATGTCTTATAAGGATGCTCAAAATCTTGCTTTAACTCAAAATCTGGATTTAGTACAAGTCAACCAAAATGCAGATGCACAAGTTTTTAAAATTATGGATCATGGCAGATTTAAATATCAACAAAGAAAAAACAAACAAGTTCAGCCTCATCATCATATTAAAGAGATGAACTTTAAAATGAGGATTGGGGATCACGATCAACAAATTAAAATCAATCACATTAAGGAATTTATTTCTAATGGGGATGAAGTTCGCATTACTGTAACCTTGCGAGGCAGAGAAAAAACTTTTCCAAAGTTGGCAGAAGATAAAATGAATTGTATACTTCAAGAGTTAGAAGGTTTGATAGTAATACAAGAACAAAAAACAAGCCCTTCTTCTATTTATGCCTTAGTTAGACCAGATAAATCTCATGGCAAAAAGCAAAATACCCAAAGCAGTCACTCAGCAACTCAATCTTGACGATAATTTAAGCGATTCAGAAACAACTCCACCAAACATCGAGGAAATTGTTGTTTCTGAGGCTCGTCGTGCTTCAGCGAAGGCACATGTTTTATCGGTTGGAGATGGGGTTATTGGTCGAACTATTGATCATATGATTCGGAGTCGTTTTCGGATTATTTACATTCGAAGTCATGATGAGCGGAGGCTATTGAAGTTTTTTAAGGAGTTGTCTTATTGTAATGGATTTGATGTATTCCATTGGGATGTGGATCGTGGTTTATTAGAAATTCATACTCAATCCAAAGTGATTACAGATGAAGCTGAGGCAAATACGGATCCCACCGCGTTGTTGTCTTATATCAATGAACATGCTTATAAGCATCAAAATGTGTATAGTAAGATTTTAGGCAACAACAAAATTATTCAACAACAGAAGGTGTTGAAGCCGAAAGAGACGATCTATTTATTGTTGGACTTCCATGTCTTTATGGACGGGGCTCCTGTGATTGAGCGTAAACTAAAGGAGTTTACGGGGATTACATCGAGTTGTACTATAGTTATTATTTCCCCCACTTTTATTTGTCCTGCGACTTTAGAGAAGGAAGTTAATTTAGTTGATTTTCCTGTTCCTTCTCATAAAGAATTGAATACATTATTGAACAATATGGCTAAGGGTATGGTTCAAAAGATACCTACTTTGATTAGTCAAATGAAGGAGACTGGGGAGGAAGAGATTGTTAAGGCAGCTTCGGGGTTGACACTGTCGGAAGCGGAGAATGCATATGCGATGTCTATTACTGCTGAGCAGAAGTTTGATATTCCTCGCATTTTACAAGAGAAGAAACAAATTATTCAAAAAAGTGGGATATTAGAATATTGTGAACCTCAGTTTACATTTGATGATGTTGGCGGGTTGGATAATTTAAAAAATTGGTTAAGAGTTCGTAAAATTGCCTTTACAGATGATGCTAGAAATTTCGGAATCGATTTTTTGCGTGGCATCCTGATGTGCGGCACTCCGGGGTGTGGTAAGTCCTTAATCTGTAAGGCTTTAGCATCATTTTATGAAATGCCATTGCTGAGATTAGACGTTGGTTCTATTTTTTCTAAACATCTTGGCGATTCGGAATTAAGAATTAGAACTTGTTTAAAAACAGCGGAAAGTCTTGCTCCTTGTGTCTTATTCATAGATGAAGTGGAAAAGGGGATTAGTGGAGCAAGTGGCTCTGGAGAGACTGATGGAGGAGTATCTAGTCGTGTATTTGCCACTTTACTAACATGGATGTCGGATAAAACCGCAGCAGTTTTTGTTGTTTGTACTGCAAATAATATTTTAAGTATTCCTCCTGAATTTATAAGGGCTGGTCGTTTTGATGAAATCTTTTTTGTAGATCTTCCCAATGACGAACAACGTTATGATATAACTGAAAAATTAATTAAAAGGAAAAAGAGAGATCCTAACAAATTTGATATTGAAGCCATTGTGTCTGCCAGTAAGAATTATACGCCCGTTGAGATTGAAAAGGCAATTGGTAATGCTCTCTTTGTTGCATATGCAGATGGATTAAGAGAATTGCGGACATCTGATATAGTTCAAGAAATTAAGCGTTTCTTTCCTTTGTATAATTCTCGAAAAGAAGAGATTGAAGCAATGAGAGAATGGGCGTTAGGAAAAGATAAAAAAGGCGGTAGAGCAATATTAGCAAATTCAATTTCTGCGCCAATTAATAAAAACACTTCTTTTGAGCGTGATATAAATATTGAAGTTAATTCTGAATTACTCGTATGAAAATTCTTCATGAAGATTACCAGATTTATTATGCAAAGCAGTGTTTGATTTGCAATGGTAATGCTACGATTTTAGATGGAAATATTCGTAGAGAATGTGTTTGTCAAAAGAAGGCTCGTCGTAAATTTAGGTTTGAACAGATAGATATTTATCCTCCAGATTTAAAATATAAAGATTGGTCAGATTTCACGGGCATTATCACTAAGCAAGATAAAATTATTGGACATCTCACTACTCAAAGTGTTTTAAATGCAAGAAATAAAGCATTTTCTTATTGTTATAAAGCCCCATTTTCATTAGATATATTAAAAAATCGTGGACAATATTTAAAAGTTCATCATCATTTGGATGATGGTCAAAATATTATCATTGCGGGAGATGAGCAGACGGGGAAGACGTTGTTGGCTGCCATTATTTGTAAAGAAGTAGCTAATGCTAGTGTGCTGGTCAATAGAGATTTGGATTATCGGTGGATTAAGTTTTATGATATTATTAATGCTGCTCGGTGGAATTTGGATTATAATACTGGGCAAAGCAAGCAGATAGATCATCCTTTTCTTGACAGATTATCTGAACTTGATTTTCTTTTTATAGATGCAATGGATTTGCAAAGGGGCGGTCATAATTCTCCTGCGGATCATATATCTATGGATAGTTTGTTTGGGGCGAGAATATTGAATTATCGCCCGACCATAGTTATTTGTTCTAAACGAGTGACCAGTTTATTAAGTACGGGACCAGGACAGGAACAGCTTGCAGCGGCATATGGTTTTCAGTTTATGTCGTTATTGAAAAATTCGAATAATTTACTAATTGAGCTAGTAAAAGATGTCACAACCACAAGTTAATATAGACAAAATTTATCTTGAAGTAGAGAAAAAAATTGTCAACTTATTACTTCAATATAAAGAAGTAATTGGAGAGATGATTGATACAGGAGTTACTCCAGAGTTTTTTGATCTGCGATATCGTCCGCTGGTACAGGCAATTTATAGGGTTTTTGGCGAATCTGAGGGAAAACGATTATTAACTTCTGATCATTATCGCACACTTCTAGTTGAAGCTGGGATTAAGGGCGATATCACTATAGCTATGGAAGTTTATCATGAATGTCGGTTTGGAGTACATCCTTCGAATACTTCAGAAAATTTAGACTTACTTAAGAGACAACTGATTGATGCCTTTATTCATCGGCGTAGTATTATTGCTATAAAAGAGTTCAATGAAAATCTTCCTAAAATGGGAAGATTAGAAGCCACAAAACAGTGGGTAAATGATGTTAATTCTGTATTAAACTTTACAGAAGCGAAAAAAACTACGTTCTTTACATTGGATCAACTCAAAGATCGTTATATCACTAATTTGAAAGATAAAAAAAACTTAAAAGTAGAATTGCTCACCTGCTGTATCCCGGAAATTGATAATGTAATGAATGTTGGATATAAGCCAGGGCATACTACATTAATTATTGGAGGACCTGGTGGACATAAAACCAATCTAATGATAAATATTGCGATAAATATTTGTTATAGACAAAATAAGAACGTTCTATTTCTTCCTCTTGAAATGGATTGGGAAGACTTCACAACTCGTGTGGTATCAAATATAGCAGATGTTCCTTATTCTCACTTATTGAAGCCAGACCTGCTCACTGATCCAGAAATAAAACGAGTAGAAGAGGCTCAATTATGGGTTAACAATCCTAATAAATTCGCGATTATTGATGTTGAAGAACAGATTACTCTTGCTTCAATTAAACAAGAGATTGAAAAACGAATTAATTATTTTGCTCCGCAATTGGTAGTGGTCGATTATTTAGGACTAATCAAGATTCAAAATATGTATGGTGGAGGTGGAAGACATGATCTTGACCTTGGAAATTTGACAAAACAACTGAAATTTTTGGGGAAAAAATACGGATTTCACAATCTGACTGCAGCTCAGCTTGGAAGAACGGATATTAAGAGGTTACGAGAAGAAGGAGAAAATGCCACTTTAGATTCAACCGCAATTCGAGGGTCTCAAGAAGTTCCAGCAGATGTAGAATTTATTTTTGCACTAACTGCAGTTCCTGATGAAAAGGATAGATTGAAAGTACATGCGATTAAGTCTCGATATGGTCCATCTGGAGGTACTTTTAATTTACGAATTGATGCATCAAAGTGTCAAATTTCTAGCATGTCCTCTCCTTATCAAGAGCCGGGACCTGACATTCTATCTGTTGATAATAGTTTTATAAATGAGCCTTCTGATGAAATTGGGAAAAAATTAGAACAAATGAAGGTTGAAAAACCTATTATTTTTGCGGGAGCAGATGATCTGGATTTCTAATGGGAACTTTGACTTTACTGAATGACATTACAACTGATTTAGAAATCAATAATCTATTAGTCGGAGATCTAGATCAAGTCCCTAACAAAGACGCTTTACGTCTTTGTGATAAAATTGCTGAAAATATTGCAAATAATGCTCCAAAGATAGATGTGATTTATAGTAGTGATGCTTCTCGAATTAAAACATTAGTTCATAAAATTAGGGTGAAATCCAAAGATCAAGCACTAACCAAATTAGATAATCGAACATTAGAAGCATTACGAGAAAGAAGCTTCGGTGTTCTTAATGGAACGGCATTGAGCTTGGCAAGTGATGTTTTTTCTTTTTCTCGGATAAAACCAGATAGCGGCGAATCAGTTTTTGAATGCCGTGTTAGGGCAATGAAGTGTATAAATGAAATTTGCAAAAAATATGCAGAAAAAAACATTTTGATTGTGTCTCATCCTTTTCTTTGTCAGATAGTATTTAATGCATTTTTGCAAAAAGATCATACGTATTTGACAGAATTCTGGATGGACAAAGGGACTTTTTCAATATTGAAATTTAAGGTAGTAGAAAATGGAATACAATGGGAATTTATAAGTGGTTATAACGCGATCTCTGATACAGCATATACTCAAGACAAAATCTATAGTCGATTGGTTGGGAAAGAAAGGGCATTCTCCAGTTAAATATCTTACTGGTGGTCGTCTTTCTTACACTTGTCCCTTTCCTTGGCACATAGAAACTAAACCCAGTTTCTTTGTATGGACAGATGCGGAGTATGAAAATTTTTATTGTTTCGGATGTCAAAGTTCTTATAATATAATTCATCTCGTTTCTTTATATGAAAATATTCCTCTTGTTAAGGCAATGGAGTTATTGTCGGACGGAGTGGAGTTTAGTATACAGGATGATGAAATATTAGAGCTGAACGATTGGAAAGAAACATTAAATCCTTCAATGGGGGCGGATTATATTGCTCCTAATGAAGCACTAGCAAAGATGTTGATAGAGATAAGTGATATTTGTCAAAAACACTTAAAGGCAATGGATGGAGATGAAGGGGAGCAAGAACGGATAGATGGGGTATGGAAACTAATTGATCGGAGTTTAATGGATTATGATATTGTGAAACTGGAAAAGATTAGAGCAGATATAGAATTAAGGCTAGATGAGCATAGGAAAGCATGGGTACACAAATCTAAAGAAAAATTGAAAGAGAAATACCAAGGGAATAAAGCATGAAAAACTCAAACAAGAAAAACGAGATATACAATTTGTCCATAGGTCCATGCAAAGCAGATGGAGATTTCAATTTTGATCACTTAAAGAATATTAAAGCCAAGAAAGTTATATATTGGTATCGAACATTGGCAGGTTTAGATGGCACAGGCATAGCAGTTGCAATAACCGAGAAAGATATTTTTTATTATGTCTACCTGAATCATGGTTCTATTGATGATCCGTTTAATCGAGAAATATGGCAAAAGATTGGGGGAAAAGAAGATTTGGATAAATGGCTCGAAGATGATGGGATAGCAGAACGCAACGATATAGATTGTGATTCTGAGGCAATTAACGCCTTGAAAGAATATTTTAGAGATCCAAGAGAGAGAAGAAAATGAATGACGTGACAAAAAGACAAGACGGAAGAGATAGAAAAGTTTTTGAGCGAAACTACCAAGGAGGGACCGAAAGACAATACGCTGAGTATGGCAGACTCTTTGATTTTCATAAAAAGCTAACAGAATTAAAAAGATGTCCCTTGATTTTTGATTATTACGAAGAGTTAAATAACCCAAAGGATTTAGTTGAGGGTCACTATGAGGATAAAGGTGATATATTACTTGAATATCATATGCCAGGGAAAGAGAAGAATGAATTAGTCATTGAATTGCAAGCGACTAATGCATTGCATAGGGTGGGGAGGATTAAAGAAAGTAGTATTAAAGCATGTCTAAGGGAAGGCTGGCCGATGATATTTTGGCAAACAAATGTGAATAGAATGTATATTTTGTCACTAAATGATTTGCAGAAAATTAATGCACTAAATAAATATGTTAATCGAGATAAATATTACCATGATGGAAAAAAGAGTCCAATGGGATCACGTAAATATTATCTATTCGAATGCGATAAAGAGGACTTTGATTATGTGGATTGGCCTTTTGATTTAAGTAATGAGACAGCAATTGATATGTTTATTGAGAAATACAAAATATTATTGGAAAAGCTACTGGGAGTTAAATAAGATGTCTATTTTCCGATATCCTGGAGGTAAAAGTCGGGTTAGAAATGTTATTCTAAAGTTTTTTCCTTCATATATTACAGAAATGCGCGACCCATTTGTAGGGGGAGGTGGCACTTATTTTTCTATGACTACTTGTTGGGCAGGGAATAGATGGATTAATGATATTCACCCAGGATTAATTTCTGTCTATAAGGCTTTGCGAGATAATAAAGAAGAATTTATTAGAAAGTGTAGAGCCATTAAACTCTCCCAACCAGATGATTTCAAAATTTTGGTTGGAAAGACGCTACAAAACAAGCGGCTGTATGATACCTTTCAAGAAATGGTGAAGAATAAGGATATTGATCCAGCTTTGAGTTATTTCTTTATTAATCGTACAGTATGGGCAGGTCGAGTTAATTATAAGATCCCTTCGCGATTATATTTCTCTAACCCCGATGGATGGAAGATAGTTCACTCTAATAAATTAGAACAAGCAGCTCGACATATTGAAAAAACAAGAATAACTTGTGGAGACTATTCTGTCTTATTAGCAGAGCCAGGTCAGGACGTGATGATTTTTGCCGATCCTCCTTATGTTCATAATACAGAAATGCCACCAACAGATCAGCAGTACGAGTATAATTTTACTTACGAAGATCACGAAAGATTTGCAAAACTAGCCAAACAATGTGTCCATAAAATGTGTATCTCTTATGACGATCATTCGATGGTAAGAGATTTGTTTGCGGGCTCACAATTTAAGATACATGAGGCGAATTGGAAATACTCTGGGTCATCATTATCTAAGAAAAAAACAGGAAAAGAATTAATTCTTGTCAACTATTGATTTTTTGAGAAAGAGAGTGAAACATGGAATTTAGTATAACATTAAAAAACAGAAAAGTTAGTGAAGAGAAGCTCGTAAGCCCACAGATAGGCATTAAGCTCGATGCCTCTACTTTCAAAAATATTAAAGAATTTTATAATAAAAAAATTAAGTGGACGAAAACTATAGCGAATTCTCTCTTGTTGACTGTTGACGGGGAATATTGTCCGCGTATGGGCAAATTTAATTTATATTCAAATACAGACAAAACCAATTTTATAAATAATGATATTCATCGTATTGTAGATTACTTTAATATAAATGAAGATCGAATTGAATCCTACTTTGAGGAAGAATTGAAAGATTTACACTCTAAGGCGGCTCCTATGATTAAATTCACAAAAGCCTTAATCAAGAAATTAAGTGATAAGGATGATATTGATGAGATTATGGCGGAGATTATTAGTCGTCGTAAGGCTAAAAATGAATAAGAAAGGATATCAATTAGAATGCGGGGATTCGGAATCTCTTATTCCGCAATATTTAAAACCTAATTCAATACATGCAATAGTCACAGATCCGAGTTATGGACTGAGTCTAATGAACTTGGATTGGGATAAAACTCTTCCTCCTATTAATATATGGAAAGAGTGCTTTAAGGTTTTAAGACCAGGTGGCTTTCTCTTAGCCTTTGGGCATGTAAGACTCTATCATAGAGTTGCTGTTGCTCTTGAAGATTGTGGCTTTGAAATCAAGGACTGTTTGTGCTGGACTTACTCCTCAGGTTTTCCAAAGGGACAGAATATTAGCAAAGCAATTGATAAGAAAATGGGAGCCGAACGAGAAGTAATTGGCAAACGAATTCATCCTACTTTAAAAAATAATCCTAAAGTAAAATCTAATGCCTATCATGTAGAGACCCTTGATAGTGATGCAGATATGGAATCGTGGGATATAACCGCTCCTGCTACAGAAGAAGCCAAGAAATGGAATGGATGGGGAACTCAACTCAAACCAGCATGGGAAGCCATTATTCTTTGCCAGAAGCCACTGGAAGGAACTTATGTTGAGAATGTATTAAAGTACAACGTTGGTGGACTTAATATAGATGAATGTCGAATTCCTTATAAGGATGAAGAGGATAAAAAGAGATTAGCTAGTTTTGAACATTTTGCGGGAAAAGATTATGGAGATGATCGATATTTTTCGGGTAATTCTGGAGGCAAAAAACAATGTAATGTGAATGAGATTGGGAGATGGCCTGCAAACCTTATTTGGCTTGACCCTCTTTTTGTACAATACGATCATATCTTTATGATCCCTAAGCCGAGCACTCGACAGAAGGGGAAATATAATGAACATGATACAGTTAAACCTATTGAGCTAATGGAACGACTAATTAAATTAGTAACTCCACGACCTTCTATTGTAGGAGAAGAAGTAATTGTACTTGATCCTTTTTTAGGGAGCGGGACTACAGGAGTAGCAGCAAGGAATTTAGATCGTTATTTTATTGGATTCGAGAAAGATCCAAAGAGTTTTGAAACTGCAAAGAAACGTATTTCTCAGCAAGTTAAAGACAAAGTTGATATCTTTTCTACTTAATTTCGCGGTATAATGCTTCATGCATCTACGAGATATTTTAAAACGCAATTTTCCTATTATCACTCCAGAATATGAAGCATTTGCAATGTCTAAAGATCAATGCAGAAAATGTTCTTTATTTGATCATTACAAACAAGTAGTTCAATCCGAGGGAAACGCCAAGAATCCTATATTTATGTTTATAGGGGAAGCTCCAGGAAATGATGAAAAAGAACAATGTAGACCATTTATTGGAAGAGCAGGACAGGCATTAAGACAGCAGCTAAGGAAGTATCCAAAAGTATTTCGGAGAGATACAGTGCTATTGTCTAACATTCTAGCTTGTCGTCCATTAAATAACGCATTTCCTACTCTGATTACAGAATATGGACAAAAATGGAAAGGATACGAAATATCTCCTCTCCAAGGTGAAAATAAAGAAGTACAGACTTGCTCAGATTCTTGGCTTAAAAAAGAAATAGAACTTGTTTCTCCCAAAATTATTATTGCTCTTGGGTCTCATGCTTTGCGAATTATTCGAGGACAAAACGGAATCACAAATAATCGCGGGAAATGGAAATTCCTTTATCCATATAAAGCATGGTCTTTTGCTACCTACCATCCCTCTTATGCAATGAGATGTAAAAACTCAGATAAGAACCATATTTTTATACAATTCCAACAAGATATAGAAGATTTAGCGGTTACTTATCCAACTATGTTAAGTGATGCTCGTTATAACATAAACCACGAACAATATAAAAGACAAACAGCCATTGAAGCAGCTACTCAATTAGGATTGATTGGTCATAACGATGATCCTCCTGAACCATTCGTATATAAGCAGCTTTCAAAGGAAGAGTTGGATAAGTTGGACATCCCTTTTTAAAATATGATAGAATTTTCAGATAATACTATTAGAGAAGCAGATGGGCATTTTAATACAGTTTCTAAACTCATGAAAGAGTCTAGCTCTGGACAAAGTTGGATGCTCAGATCTAAAGCTTTTATTACTACAGATTTCTCTGCTTTTACATATATTCTGCATTTTTGGAACAATGGTTCTATTATGATTTATGATACAGATAAACCATTAAGAATGGATGCAGTTTCTGACGAAGATTTAAGAGAACTCTCTACTTGGGGGCAATATAAAGGATGGAAACAAATTGAAGTGTCAGATCGTTTATTAACTTCTGGAGCTTCCGTTGAGTATTGGACAAGAGCATTTATTGCAGGATTGGTAACTAGTAAATTATTAGAACAAAATGAACAAGGCGTCATGGAACGTCTTATGAAAAGCGTAGAAAAAGAGGGAGATTCTAATGCTCAAAAAAATGAATGATTTTCAAAGAGAGGATTACGTTTATGAAAGTCCAGATGGAGATCATTGGGATATAACCATAGTGAAGACTGGGGATCGTAAATATGTAGAGCTAAAAAATGCAGCTACTGAGGTTGACCTTCGTTGGGATGTGGAAATGTTGTTAGACATTGCAGATGCAGTAAGACAAGCCTCTTCCAAGCCTCATGAAGTGGCTAAAAAGCACAATTTGAAAAAACCATTAATCCAAGATGTGAGAAATATTGAAACAGGAGAAATGCCTGATAATTCAGAATCAAACACAGAGGTTGCCGGTCAGACTCCTGAGCAAATACAGGCAGATATTGAGGCGAGATTGGGTAGAGGTAGACCGTCTGTGGCTCCCGCTATAAGGAGAGCATAAGTGCATTATGAAGTTCAATTAATTCCGTTGAATAAGACAATTACGACTCCTATGGGTTTTTTAGAACCATTATGTAATAACTGTCTGGCTTCTGATTGTGAAAATCCAATTCGAGAGTTAAGTATGTCGGTTGTAGGACAAATTAAAAAATGTAGAGTTTGGTATGATCAAGGAATCGCAAAACAGGTAGTTAGTTGCAAGGGATATACGAATATAGGAATTGAGGAAAAATGAATCGCAATTGGCTTTTATGCCAGAAATATGGAGACATTAGACGATTGGAAATGGAACGTCTGAAAGAAAAAACGGATAAAATTATTCGTCATTCAGATACTGTTCAAAAACAAATCTCTGACTTCCCAGTCGTGGATAAATATCTTAAAATTAAGTTCCCCGATGTTGATATCTCAGATGTTTTGCTTTATGTAACTTCCCCAACTGTAATGTCTAAATATGGTTGGTTTGACATTGGGGGATGTTACGTAGATGCGTTCAAAATGATGTTTATTAAGAATGATTTTTTAACAGTTCCTAAGGTGTCTGGAAGATTTAAAAAACTAATGCAAGCTTCGACTGCGATGAAGTTAGATGTAGAGGATGTACTTGTTCATGAAGGTATTCATGCTATTTCTTCTAAAATGGGGCGGTCATTAGCAAAATATACTCATATGGAAGAAGAATTTGTGTATACTAATTGTATCGATTTCTATAGGCAAAAAGGAATGGATAATGAACAAATAATTAATAACAATTTCCTTCCTTTTTGTATATATGATGTGTATAGATCTAAGGCTGATTTAAAAGATATTTTTGCAGGGGTTGGATTCTCGGTGGCTACGATGTTGAAAATGGAAAAACAGGCGTATTGGAAATTTATGAATAATAATGCGGAAAATCTTATTCCCGCGATAATTAAAAAAGCTCAAGATAAAGCTCGTAAAATGATTGAATTGTATAATCAATATGGATCTTCAACATATCGATCTGAATCTATTCAAGAGATAAATGATACAGATAGATTTTCTGCTATGGGGATGGAATAACGTGCCAACTTACGATTATTTGTGTACAAAATGTGGTTATCTTGAACTTTTTCACTCCATGAATGAGTCAATAACTGTTTGTCCAACCTGTGAGGGAACAGAAATAACTAAATGTTTGTCTGCTGGTAGTGGAATTATAGTAAAAAACAGAGAGGCTAATCAATACCGAGATATTAAGGCAGCCAAGTATTGGAGAGATAAAAATGGAGTTCGACATAAGGTGACTCAAGCAGATGGATATACTGGATCTGCAACTGTCAATAAACAAACTGCAACTCCACAACAAATAGAACAAAGAAAAAAACAAGATCAGAAGACAGAAAAGGCTCGTAGAATGAAATTGCAAAAAACACGGGCGGATCAATGGAACAAAGATAATTGTAAATGAGATATACGTGTACAAAAACTGTAGTGACTAAAATTTTTGATAAAATTTTGACGAGCCAAGAAGATATTCAGGGGCTGTTAAAAAATTTAAAAGAAAAACAAGTAACTTGTTCAATGCAATTAACTATTGGATCTATGATGCAAGTAGTGAGAATTATAGATGTGACTGAAGATAAAATTACGTGGAGACTTATGCAACATGGTCAAAGCGTAAAATCAAGTTCAAAAATATCAGACATCAGTTCTATTATTGTAAACACTGACGATGAAATGACCATATCTCTTGATCCAGAAGCGACTCGTTGGAATATTTTGGATCCATCTCCCCTATGATTTACCATTTGTGGGCTTCAACTAAAACTTTTAGGCCGAAGGCTCCTATAACTTTGGAAATAGGAGACATAGAAAATTTTGATTTTTCTTCGTCAGCAGTACAAATATATAGTATACTTCAGATACTTGAATCCTGTAATCTCATTCACGAATGTCATTACAAAAGTGTAAAAGAAGTATTGCTGACTATACATAAGTTGTTGAATGACATTGATATTAGCTCTGATGAATTACAAATTAGTGAATATAGAAATATCCGTTTAGAATTTCGTGATGAATTATTGTCCGTTGAGGTTTACATTGGTGTTTGATTTTGAAATGGAGGAATTGGATTATGGTACACGATTTTGTACACCTACATAATCACTCGCAATCAAATTCCCTTCTCTCTTAGCGGGGAAGGGAATTTGATTGCATAGTTCATTTTTCTAAGTTTGATGGATTTTCATCTGTTGAAGATTTAGTTTTAGCCGCAAAACAAATGGGCATGTCTGCTTGTGGTCTTACTGATCATGGGACTTTTGCTGGCGCTATAGAATTTTTGAGTTTATGCCGTCAACATGGTATTCGCCCTGTTTTAGGTATTGAAGCCTATCTTAGTAGAAATCATAATGCTAAAAACAAAGAAGATCAACCCGATGGACGTAAGGGTAATCGTCATATCAATTTATTTGCAAAAAATTTAGTCGGCTATCAAAATATTTGTGCTCTTTCTCAAGCCGCTTCAGTGGATGGATATTACTATGATCCACGAGTAGATATAGAATTACTTGCGAAATATAGTTCTGGCGTAATTTGTTCGAGTGCCTGTCTTTCGAATTTAGTGAATGCTCTTCTCTTGCATGATCAATATGATAAAGCAAAGAAAGCAGTTGGAGTGTTTAAAGATATTTATGGGGAAGATTATTATCTTGAAATGATGTTCCATGGCATTAATGCTGAAGCCAAAATTCTTCCTGATATACAGAAGCTTGGTAAAGAGATGGATGTTAAACTAATCACGAGCAATGATACGCATTACACAAAGAAAAGTGATGCTAAATTTCATGAAGTAGTCATCTGCATGAGTACTGGCAGGACGCTTAAGGATCCGAAGAGATTAAAATTTCCTTATGCAGAGTTTTATTTTAAGTCTAAAGAAGAAATGTATAAACTTTTCGGGCATATCCCTTCGGCATTAAAAAACACATTAGAAGTTGCTGAAAAATGTGATTATTCAGATTTAATTTTTATTGAGCAAGGAGGATCAATGAAATTGCCTAAATTTAATCTTCCTCCTAATTATTCGACTCCTTATGCCTATTTACACGATCTCGCATGGCAAGGGTTTAAGAGAATGGGATTAGAAAACTCAGAAGCTCATAGACAGCGTCTTGAATTAGAGCTTAGTGATGTGAAGTTAATTTGGGATACGAAGAAATATGATTTTGCTACATATTTTTTGATAGTTCAAGATATTATGAGATATGCAAAAGAGAATGACATTAGTAGCAGTATTCGTGGATCTGGTTATGGATCATTGATGTTGAAGTGTATAGGAGTTATTGAGAGCTCAATTGACTGTATAGAGTTCGAGTTGCTATGGGAAAGGTTCCTTGGATTTAGTGAAAAATATTTTTTTGCCGAATCAGATTTTGGTATAAAGGAAGGCACAAATGGTTGACTCTCCTATAATTAAGAAAACTTCTTGCGAAAAATATAATATTCGTTTACCCAATTTAAATGGATGGGCAAATATTTGCTTAAGCGAAGATGATGGAGCTATAAGTATTATTTCTGATTATGGCAATTGGGGGTATATTTGGAATCATCGTGGTGAAGGAGTGACTTTAAAAAAGTTCTTAACTCAGATAGATAGTTGGTATGCGTGGAATAAATTCACTGGCAGCAAAAAAGAATATAATCATGAACGCACCATAAAAGAATTAAAAGCGGCAGTCTTACAGCGTTTTGTGGATGAAAATATTTCAGATACAGTAATGTATGAGCTTGATTATGAATTAGATAGAATCGCAGAAGAAGGAGATGATCGTTCTCTTTGTGATTCATATTTATTGGGAGAGCATTTTGAATCTATATATGAACATCTTTGTTATGATCCAGATCGTCAATTTATGATGTTTTGGGATCGTTTGTGGATAGTATTTATAGAACATTTGAAAGAGGAGATTAAAAATGATTGAAGTTCGAATTCGACACGAGGATGATGAAAATGCAATACATTTTGCGAATGTAGATAATTTTTCTGATTGTCAAATACTTATTGAAGATATTCACACTCAAGGAGGGGTGTATTTTAGTAATTATTCGCAGAAGTTTCCTTATATAGAGCGACAATATGTCGTTGAAAATGGTCATTCTTATATCGAACTAATTTTTGGGAAAGAATAATGCCAACTGAATTTGAACGTAGTTATATTTTTACTCACGAGTCGGCTCATGCTTTTCTAAAAAGTGTGGGAGAAGACTTTGATCTTCAGCACAACGAATTTATAGAAGATTTTTACATTAATCGCGGATTAAGAATTAGAAAATGTGGATATCCCTGCAGTTCTTCTTTATACAATTGGAAATATATTATTGTTCAAAAAACAGGAGAAAAATCTTCTGGTCAGCGAGAAGAATATGAAGAATACATTTCTGAACGTGTTGCTAAAATGTTAATTGGTGATCCTGTTTTAAAAGTGCGAAAACATAGGAAGACTTTAAGCCCCGATAAAATGAATTTTACCGACAGTGTTGCAAGTAACTTCACGGTGACAATTGATTTTGTTCAAGAGCCGATGCAAGTGGCTATTTTAGAAATAGAATCTAAAAAATATCCGTTAGAACCTAACGCTAGTCAATCTTTCTTTGGTAAAAAATTAATTGAATGTCCATTAGATGCGGTTTCTTATTTTAATCGACGTATAGGTATCTGTGGCGGGCCGTCAAGTGGTAAGTCCAGTGTGGCTCAGCATTTATCTCATAAATTAAACACTGTCTTTCAATCAAATTCTTCACATGTTGCAGAATTTGCTACGACCTTTATCCAAAAGTATCGTCAAGTTCCTGACTTTTGGAAACAGTTTTTCATTTGGTATGGGCAAAGAGAACGAGAACGAAATGCGGATCTGGCAAATATCGTGATTTCTGATTGTCCTACATTTTTGAGTTATATTTATCTACTATTAAGTTCTAAACAAGAATTTTGTTTTGACACCTCATTGATGTGTTCAAAAATGTATAAAAGAGTATTAAGTGATGTGAATTGGTATAGTGATTTGATTTTTCTTAAACTGAGAGAATATAAAGAAAATGGAGTTCGTTATCAAAACAAGGAAGAAGCTCTAGAAATAGAGTCTCGAATACAAAGTTTCTTAGATGATCATTGTATTAAATATCAAACATATGATTACACTCAAGCCGATGAAATTTTGACTAATCTTTTTTATATAAATCAATGACAGATATAGAGAAAAAAATATTAACTAAGGCTCGCCAGCACTCTTCTTTTGATGAGGGTAAGGCTGTAGCAGAGATTGAAACCTTACGAAAATTAGATATTGATTTGGCTCCTAATCTTTGGGGCATGACAACCTCTAAGATTCAAGGATCAGAAAACAATTGTAATTCTTATCTGGCTTATTATTTAGGAATTACCACAAAATCTCCTGAAGGAAATTTCCAATTAGAGGAACGACGAACCTATGGACGTAGTGGTTTCCCTGATATTGATATGGATTTCGACTACGAAAAGCGGCAAGATATTATTGACTATTTAGTTAAAACTTATGGAAGAGATTGCGTTGGTAATATTGGAGCTAATCAAACTTTTAAAACTAAAAATGCCATTCGTCGAGCCATTAAAGTATTAGATCCTGATAATACTGTTAAATTTGATAAAGATGGAAAGCGAATTAAGGGAGATACGAACGAAAATTATATTTTAGAACAAACGATATTAAATACTCTTCCAGAACATCTTACAAAACATGATGGAGAACAAATTAAGTCTGTGAAGGAAGCATATGAAGAATATCCTGAATTTGCTAAATATATGAAGCAATATCCTAGTGTGTATGAATTGTCTCAAGTTATTGAAGGAATGGTATCTGGTTTTAGTTGTATTGCTGCTGATACTGCTGTTTTGACAGAGCATGGGTATACAAGAGTAGACCAATTAGATAATCGAATTAAATTGGCATATGTAAATTCAAAGCAAGAAATAGTATTTACTGTTAATTTTCAACCGCTTTTCACAGGAATTAAAAAGTGCTATAAATTGACATTAGACGATGGTTCTTGGGTAAAGTTAACAGATGAACATTTAGTATTTACTAATAAAGGATGTGTAGAATTTAAAGAAATTAGAAAAAATATTCAAAACTACAAGGTATGGTCTATTAAATAATTGAATCTTATCCAGCGGCATGAATAGCTCATGCTGGAGGATAAGATTATGAATCAATGTAAAATATGCCATAAAGAATTACCAACGACTCCGTTTGCTTTACGATTCCATGTTATGGAAAAACATTATCCGTGGTTAGTGTATCTTAGTGAACATGAAGGAAATTTTCAGTTCAGTAAAACAAATTTAATAAAAATGTATGAACAAGAAATGAAATCCACGCCAATAATGTCAGAAGAATTGGGGGTTGCTAAAATTCTTTTGCTTAAAGCAATGCATTGGTATAACATTAAGATGCGTAATGTTTCAGAAGCAACTAAAAATCAAATCAAGCGAGACGGACTTTGGAATAAGGGGGAAACGAAATTTACTCATTCTTCTGTTAAGAAATATGCAGATTCCCGCATGGGAGATAACAATCCCTTCATTAAAGCTCCCGGATACGAACAAAGAAAGTTAAATTTTGCGAATTTAATGAAAAAATATCGAGGGGAAAGTCCTCCTAAGCCTCCTAAAAGCACAGAAATTAGGATGACGAAGATTTTAGATGATTATAAAATTCAATTTCTTCCGCAATTCTATGTCCCATACAACAATTCTTGGCGTTGGTATGATTTTGTTATCGAAGGAAAACTAATATTGGAAGTTCATGGTAATTATTATCATGCTAATCCAGAGATGTATGGTCCTGATGATATTATTACCATTTCTCACACTAAGAAATCTGCTACGGAGATATGGGCATATGACAAAGACAAAAAAGATTTAGCAGAGAGTAGAGGATATATGTTTATGGTTATATGGGAAAAAGAATTAAAGAAGCTTGCTGATATAGAAGTGGCGGACAGAATTTTAACGTTACTAAATGGGAATGGCGAATGAATTTATGTAGTATTAAGTCTATTGTAGAGCTTGAAGAACAAGAGGTATGGGATATAGCCGTAAACGAGATGGATCTTTTTGAGAATGAGCCTAATTTTATTGCCCAAGATATCCTCTTACATAATTGTCACGCTGCTGGAATTTGTCTGTCCCCAGTTCCTTTGAGTACTATTGCCCCATTACACATCACGAAAGCAAAAAATGAAAATGAAACGTCTGAAGGTGAAGATGATCGCATTTTGGTTACTCAATTCACCAATCCAGATTTGGAAAAATTAGGCTTAATTAAATTTGATATTCTTGGGGTTTCTACAAAAACTGCAATTCATTTAGCGTGTAGATACATTAAAGAAGAGAAAGGTGTTGATATTGAATGGGGTAAAATGCCGTTGGATGATAAAGAGACCTTAGAGCTTTTATCAAGTGGGTTGACGGATACTTGCTTCCAGTTAGAAAATCGAGGAATGAAAGACACTTTGAGACTTATCGGGATTGATTCATTTGATGATCTTGTTGCTGTAATTGCGATGTACCGTCCAGGACCCATGCAGTATATTCCTGATTATGCTGGGCGTAAGCAAGGAAAGGTATCTATTTCTTATGCTCATCCATTGCTAGAAAAAATAACAAAAAAGACTTACGGAATTATCTGTTTTCAAGAGCAACTTATGCAAGCGTTTGTCGAATTAGCCGGGATGAGTGCGGCTGATGGATATAAGTTCCTTAAAGGTTGTGCTAAAAAAGATATGAAACTTATTGATTCATTTCAAGAGAAATTCGCAATTGGGTGTCGCAAGAAAAATATTTCAGATCAAGTTATTGATCGCATCTATAATGATCTAAAACGCTTCGGCGGATATGCGTTCAATAAGTCGCATTCTGCAAGTTATGCTTACGAATCTTTTAAAACTGCCTACCTCAAAGCTCACTACCCAACCGAATGGCTTGCTGCTCGGCTTACAGTAGAAACCAAACGAAAGAAATTTGATGAAGTTGAAAAATATTTGCAGGATGCAGTCAAGAATTTTGGATTTGAAATTTTAGAACCGACCTTGAATGATTCTAAATTACATTGGGCAATTGCTGGTCATAAGAAACTTCGTATGTCTCTTTTGTTTAAAGGAATTGGAATGAAAGCTGCTGAGGAAATAGTAAAACACCAGCCATATAAAGGTAATGATATCCTTTTTGATTTTGCGATGAAAGTTGGTAAGACCGTTAATAGTAAGGTACTTATTAGTATGAAGCAGGCAGGATTTTGGAAAGGCATAAAAGAAGACAAACTTATTCAAAATTTTGAACAAATCAAAGCAGATCGGAAAAAACTTCTGGGTCGCCCTCCCGCAGAAGCGATGTTTGCTTAATCTATTTAGAACTTCGATTGTAACAAAAGTGCAATATTAAAAAAAAGTGTAAAATTTTTCAGATTTTTTCATTTTCGCAAAAACTTTGTTGTATAATTCATTATCTTAGTGGCAGTTTGAATGGCTTAATGGGAGATTATATCTATGGCAAATGAAGAGAAACAAATACGTAAATCAGTTATTAAAAGGGAAATAAAACGCACTTTAAAAACCGCTGAATATGAATCAATAGTAATTGAGACGGGATTTGAAGAGTCTATAGAATGGACTACGGTAAGTGAAAGACAACAAAAAATTGATAACTGGAATACACTTTGTATCAAAGACTTTCAACAATCCTCAGATCGTATTCTTAAAGAATTGGGACTAAGTCATAAGAAAGCATGGTTTAAGAATCCCTCAGAAGAAACTCGCGAAAAATTTCAACCTCAAATCAAAGAAGATGCTGCTAAAGGTATGGATTTGGACGATCTAGATACAATTGGATAAATCTTATGAATGCAATTGATAACAAAGATTACTCTGTTGATGAATTATCTGCCTTATTTGATGCTATACCGACAGGGGCGAATTTGGATGATAAATCAGATGATTATGGAGTAACTACAGCAACATCGTCTGTCCGACCTTTTGATGATTTATGTAAAGATATAAAAGCTGTTATGGAACATGAGCAAGTTCAGATTGAGCCTAAAATCCAACCAGAATCTACAAAAGAGAAGTCTAAGCCCGAGAAAAAATTAGTACCTAAAATGGCTAACCCAGTCATTAAAACACCAGTAGAAGAACATGAATTAGAAGAGGAAGATGGTTCTGAAGAAATTGAGGTTGAAAAGAAAATAGAAAAGCCGAGTAAAGATATTGATCCAAATAATCCTCTAGAACTGAATGAGACCGATTTAAAAGCATATAACGAAATTAAAGCGGCTCATCCTCAATTCATTTTATATGATGGTAGTTATTCTTTTAGAGATTTTTATAGATTTAAAGTTCGAGCTCTTAAGAGTCTTTTGGCTGGCTTTCCTATTTTAGATCTAAAAGACATGATGAAAGAAATGGACAGTATCAAATGTAATTACAAAGTAGGTGGGGATATACCTGATCCTCACATAATGTCTATGAAAATGGGTGAGTGTCAGAGATCCAGAGATAGAGTTAATTCACTATTAATGAGAGCGTTGAACCAGCTTACGGCTTGGAAAAAATCATATGAATGGATTAATTCTAAGTTATGGAAAGATCATGATTTTAAAGGGGCTCATAAGCGGGAGGGATTAGCTGCAGACCATAATTGGGACATCCATATGTATTACACTACTTTACAAGGTTTTGTAGATGCCGCAACTTTGGTTGATGGATATTTAAGATCCGCTCAAGATACTCTAAGTCGTCAAATTACATGCACTCAAGCTAATTTCCCAGTGCGTGATCGGGTCATTAATAATGCCATCAATCAAGAAGCAAGACAAATTAAACAAGAACAAACAATAAACACAAAAATAGATCCCGCGTTGGATAATTTTGATGTATTAGAATCAGGCACAGTAATTTCAGCAGTCAAGAGAGGGGCTTTTGTGGAGCTTCAATTTTCTGAATCCGGTATGGGTTCAGATCTGTTGGAAGATATAGGGTAAGTTTTTAAAAGGAAAAACTCAAATGAAAGAAGTAGATTGGTCAAGTTTTAATGAGAACAGTGGAAAAGGTGGAGGTAAGGGAGGTATTGGATTCCTAAAATTCGAGGCAAATACGACGTGTCGAGTGCGTCCTATTGGTAGGGCTCAAGAATTTTTTAAGATTTTTATTGAAAGGGGAAAGCCAAGCATCATTGTAGATGTCAATGACAAAGAAGAAGCAGCTCGTCTGTTGTCAGAAGAAACGGGACGAGAAATTATTCCTAGCTATCGTAATGCTATTTTTGTTCTTGATCGCAATGATGGGAACAAGATTAAGATCATGGAAGGTGGAAAACAGATCTTTAAGCAGATTGCTGAATGGAGTGTTCAGACCAAGATTGAACCAGGTGGTGGTCAAGGTTTCGAATGGAGCATTAAGGCAACCGGGCAGAATAAAGAGAGAGAATATTTGGCAACTCCTCTTCAACCCGCTCCTTTGACTGCGGACGAAAAGTCAATGATTGAAAAATTAAAGACTTCTGGCAAATTGAAGCTTGATATTTACCTCAAGGAAGTGCCTCTGAATAAGGTTATTGAGACAGTGTTTGGGGGTAATTCCACTTCGTCTGAATCTTCGGGAGAAATGGCGACTACTGGAGTTTCTGACGATGGGCTTGCATTTTAAGGAATAACCACTGCCCGGTGGTGTAATTGGAAACACACCAGGTTTTGATCCTGGCATTCCAGGTTCAAGTCCTGGCTGGGTAAATTTTTAGAGGAGAGAGGTGGATAAAATGTATAAAAAAATTTCTGATAAAGCCTTAGAACAAGGCTTAAAATTACTAGAATCTAGTTATGGAAAAGATTTCGCAATTAAAGGATTGCATGAAAAGGAATACACTGCAATCCCGACCACTTATGATGAGTTGGATTTTGTTCTTACTAAAGGTAATGGCGGGATTTATTTAGGTGGACTTTGTGAAATTTTTGGAGGAGAATCAGGCGGCAAATCGTCTTTGGCAATGAGGATTGTTGGGCAAGCTCAAAAAATGGGGCTACACTGTGCTTGGTTTGATGCAGAGCATAGTTTTAGTCCAGATCTGGCCGCATTTAATGGAGTTGATATCGAAAAATTGGTATATATGAATCGTACATCTGGCTCTGGAGAAAATGTTACTCTGCTCGATGCTGGTCAGGTCTTAGACCGTATTTTTAAAGCGGTTTGGACTAATGTGTTTTCTGTGGTGGTTTTAGATTCTGTTGCAGCTCTTATGTCCGAGCGAGTTGCTTCTCCTGATTTTGATCCAGTAAAAAAGGGCATGGGAGAAGTGCCAAGAGAGATGTCTTTACAGTTGGGCAAGATTGCATCTGCTTGTGATGAAAAGCAATGTACGGTGATTTGCATTAATCAAATCAGGGAAAAAATAGGGGTAATGTATGGAGAAACCTATGATACTCCTGGAGGAAAAGCTCTCAAATTTTTTGCAAATCAACGGATAGGGTTGAGTAAGGTCAATGGCAAGGGAGGATTGGTTTATCAAACTGACGAGAATGGGATAGAAGAAGTTGTGGGGCATTACGCTCGGGTCACTATTAAAAAAAACCGTAAAAATGCTCCTAGCTTTGATCCTCTTGAAATCCCGATTTATTATAAAGAATATTTTCCAGATAAAGCGAAAACATGTTATGATTTAGCAAGGAAGCTTCAAGTAATAACTACTCGTCGAGGGGTTTTAACTTGGAAAAATTCTGCCGGAGAAACAGTTGCTCAAATTGAAGGTGAATCCAATATGTTGCAATTTATTCGAGGTCAAGACGAGATGACTCCTAATGGAGATCAACCGAAGGAGGCTTATTTGGCTCATTGTTGTGTTGAGGTGGGTAAAGAGGAAAAACAACAACAAAAGAAAAATCCTACTCGTATTCCTCCAATGATTGAAAAATTAGCGAGCGAATACAATCCTAATGCTGTTTTAGTCCCAGTGGAAGAGCAACAACCTAAAGAGTCTAAGAAGGGCAAGCGTAAAGTAATATCTTCTGTTGATCAATCTCTTTAGATAATGTTTACAAAAAGATTTAGTTCCGTTGATAGGCAGGCCATTGCCGAAAAAGCACATCAATGTATATGGACAGAATCTGGTAAACCTGGTTTGGAATATTTAACTTTCAAGCGAGGTTTATCAGAACAAGTCATTAAGGATTTTCAATTAGGTTATATTCCTAATTTTGTGGATCATCAACTTAAGGGAAGAATCATCTTTCCTCTTCACGATCCCTCAGGGAATTTAATAGTGGTAAGTTCAAGGGCCTTGAATAAAGATGATTTTTTACCAGTATATTGGCATGAGAGTTATGAAAAAAGCTTTTATCTTTATGGTATACATTTAGCCATTCAAGATATGAGACGATTGAATTACGCGATAGTAGTAGAAGGTCAATTTGATGTTTTACAAATTAATAACCACGGAATCAAGAATGTAGTGGCGTTATGTGGAACTAAGTTGAGCGATATGCAAATTTCGATTATTCGAAGATATTGTGAAAAAATTGTGTTAGTGTTGGATACGGATGAGAATGAATCTGGACAATATGGGGCTCAAAAAATAGTGAAAGCTGCAGTTTGTAATTTCCCAGAATCAGATTGGAATCGCCAATTGGGTATGTCTTCTCTATTTAAGGAAGAATTTACTACTTTCAGATATACTCGGCAAATAATAAATGTTCAATTGCCTGAAAAAATAGATCCTGATGAATATCTCCTTAAATATGGAGTTGAAAAGTTTAAGAAAGTATTGAATAATGCTCGATATTAATTTAGAACGTTTGATAGATAGTACGTTAATAAAAACAATTCAAACCAATGATCGTGACAATTCTCATTTTCATCCTTCTGAGTTCGATAATTGTCATCGTAAATTAGTGTATAAATATTATGAAGCGACTGGGGCTTGCTCTATTGCAAAAAACAATTTAATTGCAATGGATACTCGATTGCAGAGAATATTTGATAATGGACACTCTTTGCATTTTAGATTGGGGAAAAATTTAGAGGAAACTGGGTATTTAAAAGGAATATGGGTATGTAAGAAGTGTCGTTATGAACATGGGAGCCATCAAAAATTAGGGGTGCTTAAACCATCAATCTGCGATCAACAAGGTTGTAGCTCTTCATATTTTAGATACAAAGAATTGGGCTTTTTGGACGAAGACACTTTTTTAGGTGGTCATATTGATGCTGTTCTTTGTTTGCATAATTATGAAATAAATGGTACAATTATTACTGAAGATGATTCGGTTGAAAATTCTCACATGATAGTAGATTTTAAAAGCATTCGGTCTGAGAGTTTTAAGACATTAACTAGCCCAAAACCGAATCATATTACTCAGATGCAAATTTATTTTTATCTTTCCGGGTTGAAATACGGAAAATTTCTATACGAAAATAAGAACGATCAAATGTTTAGAGAGTTCTTGGTCGAACGCGACGAGGTAGTTATTCAAGAAAAAGTTGCTCAAGCCAAACTATTAAAACGTATAGTCACGAACATCAACTCTAACGGACAACGCATCCTCCCTCCGCGAGCACATAAGCGAGAGAATAATAAAGAATGTGTTGAATGTTCGTTTAGAGGACACTGCTGGGGGAAAGCATGAGTAAGTTGAATTTTTGTGCCGATGGCACTCCTGTTACTGAAAAAGTGTTAAAATGTCAAAAAACTAGATCAAGTGAAGATTATCTCCAAGTCTTAAATTATTATAGCAATTACAAAGATCGGTGGTATGGAGATATTCAAGATTATATAGATCGAGAAACCTTTGATGCCGACTTTGAATTTAAACTTTGTCGGGCAATTGATACTTTTGATATAGAACAAGCTCTTGTTTTATGTGAACAGTATAAATGGTCTTCTATTGGAGCTTTTAATAGATGGTTTTATGCAGTGTTGAGAAATTGGAAGTCCAACGTCAAAACCTCTGCTTACCGACAAAAAAATAGACCTGCGGTCACTTGTCCTGTTTGCGGTAGAAGCGTTCAAAAAATAGATGAATTTCACTTGGCTCATTATAAAACTAAAAGTGATTTTCCTCGTGCTTTTACGTGGAAGGGGAATATATATTCAGTTGAAATAGAACCTGGAATGCATGCTTATTGTTGGGGAGAATATGGCAAAGTAAAATTACATCAGATTAATAATGATAAATCAAAAAATCACAAGAGAAATTTGGTTGCTTGGCCATGGTTTTTGCCAGATGGAAGCAAAGGAGTGATGTGTCCTTTTACTCATAAAATGGTGTCGGTCATAGATTTTGAATATATTAAATCTCTACCGAATAAATTTAATAGATATGCTCGTCCTGTTAGTTGGCAGGATTTTGTTGAAGAATTTCCATTCCCAATGTTAATACAATCTGAAATTTATAGTCTTGATTATCATACTGCGGATAAAGATATGGCTTTACGAGACAATATAGCCATAGAACAACAAAATGAATCATTGAGTTATGAAGACCTTGATAGCCAGAGAGTAACTCCACAATATGAACACGCTTTTTACTTGATTGATCAACATATTCCAGATGAAGTTGATCGTAAGATATTGAAATTAATATCTATTGGATATATGGATGAAGATATTGCCCATGTGATTGGAATGGATCGTAAAGAAGTGCGGAATAGAAAAAAAAATATGAAAACAGAGTATTTGGAATTATATGCAAAATTGCTCGAAGTTTAAGGTATAATTAACCACAGCCGAAGGAGACGAAAATTGGAAACCAAATCAACATTTTCTTCACATTCTGACGATCCAGGATTAGTTGTAGCTAAAGGGCGTTTCAATGGACAAACTCCTGCGGAACGAGATATGCAAGAAAAAGATCATCGTACTAAATTGGCTAATGCTATTTACATGGCGATATCTAATCATGGATATGCTAATGTTCGAGCTATTGGAACTAATGCTATTGCCAATGCAGTGAAAGCAATTACGTCAGTGACTGAGCGTTGTGGGAAAAAGGGAATTAGCTTGATGTGGGAAAGTGCAATAGAAAAAGGTAATCTAGGTCCAGTAAGGGATCCAGGACACGTACAAGACGTTACTGCGTATTCATTTAGAATCAAGCAGTGGGTTGATACAGGAGAGGCAAATGAGTGAACTTCATGAGTTACTAAAAGAGGGGTTATCTGCTGGACAGGTTTTAAGTTCCCTATATGACATTGAGAATGTACTATTACTTGTGTCAGAGATTGATCATAAGATCACTTATTATAGAGATCTAAAGAAACGACGAGTGGAAGCAATTGATACTGAAATTAGGAAATTGACTTTGAAAGAAGAAATGTTGCGGTCTATTATTTTAAACACTATGAAGGCCGTAGCTCCTCGTGAAAAGACTTTGAATTTTCCAGATATTGGGAAGGTATCTCGTCGTAAAGCTTCCGATGCGATTGTGATTGAAGATAAAGATTCTGTGATTTCTTATTTAGATAAAGCAGGATTGAAGCCTGAGTTGGTTAGGGTATCAGAAGACATTGATAAGAGAAAATTTAATGTCTGGTACAACGATTATAGTAAATCAGGAGCTAAAGTGCCTGGAGTGAATGTGGTTCCTGGAGATGAATCTTTGAGTGTCTCGTTTGAGGAAGAGGAAGAGGCGGTACAGGTTCGTCAACAGACATTAGATAGTAGAATTGATTTAGATCAATTGGATGCATTGACGGTTTAATATGGGACAAGTGATATTGACGGTTTTGGCTCTTGCTTGTGCTATCTTTTATCTGCGTTTAATTTTTCCTCGCAAAAAATAAATGTACGGAGTAGATTATGATTCCATTAAAAGGGAATATTCAAGATTTGATAGATAATCTTATCAAAATAAGAGATCAATACGAGTATGAAGGTGCTGATTTTCCAGTGTTTTTAGATGTGCCGAGTGTCGATGATTTTGGCTATCATGAGCGAGTTAAAGCGATATATTTTGAAAGTGATTGTTTCTGGATAACATAAAATGTACGGAGTAAATCTTTCATCTTCTGAATCTCAGCGAGCCATAGTTTCGTTAAATGTTTTATTTAACGGTATGCCTAAGACTTCGGGCTGTGAAAAATGCGTAGAAATAAATGGAGAGAATGCATTTTGGTGTTGCAAATCTCAATCTCCGAGTATGTATTATGTTGAATTTTTGAATGTATATCAAGAAGTGAGAAAATGGAATAAAGAAAACCGACAGGCTCTTTTATTCCGCTCAATTAGAAATTATTTAGACAATAGTATTTCCAAAGGTTGTATCTTTTATGTAGACGGATGTTTGTGTTATAATCAAAGGCCACAAATCTGTCGAAATTATGGTGTTATTCCTCAAGAAAATTGGGAAAAGAGATGGGAATCCCTTAAAGATCATTTAGGGGATAAATTTAATTCTCGTCCACAATGTAATTTAGTTACATCTGATATTCCTATTTCCGCAAAAATGGAAGATAAATGGTTTGAGCATACACGCAAATGTGAAGAACGATTAGGAGTGCCTTCTGATCAAATTAAACTTCATGATGAAGATGGAGGATCATATAGAACATTTCATGATCATTTATTATTGGAAATGTTTGATAACGCAAGAAGCTCAGTAGGAGCTTCGCTTAACGAGGATTTCCTCAGTCGTTTAACGAAGATTAAGCTATCCAATCCTACGAAAGACGAAATAGAACTTTTTATAGGGAAGCTAAGTGAAGAAACCGTTCCAAGTTAGATGCCGCGATGCCACCTATGATGCCTCTTCTGAGATGCTTGTCTTGGTGTGTTTCTTTGAAGAATTTGGGGAAACCCGTATTGTACACTTTGCTAAGGCAGATTTTCATTATAAAGACCCCAGTAATCCTGTTCCTGATATAGAAATGTTTCGTACTGCTGAACTATTCAAAAATAAGCGTTTTCAATTAGTGATAGAAGACGACCCTAATAGGAATAAGCAAGCAGAATTAAGCCCGAATGAATTGGGAAAAGAATTTAGTCAAATTATTGCTGATCAAATGGAACAAGCTCAAGACAAAATGAGTGATCCACAGAAAGAGATGATCCGACGTATTGGAGGGATTATAGAGCGGGATGTAAGTCGTCGTCAATCCGTGGGGGATGCATTGGCAGATGAAGTCCTTATTAGGGCTCAATTGAAAGATATCAAATTTTAATGCTAAAGGCCCGCGTGATTAAATCAGAAGGTTGTCATATTTGTAAGTCTTATCTCAAAATATTGAGTAAGCAGGGTTATGATTATTTGATTTATGATGCGGATGTAAAAGAGAATCAAAAAGAATTAGATGGTTGGAAAATTACACAAATGCCCGTAGTGCAAATTGTAGACGAATTGGGTAAAGTGTGTTATCAATATCCAGCAGGGCGTCATTCTACTAGATTGATTGATGAAAAAATAAAGCAGCTTTCAAAGGAGTCAAAAACATGATTTATGATTTAACTCAAGGAAAGAATAAAGTAAAGCCGGATATACTTATTCGAATTATTTATTCTCCGGGGTGTAATGCGTGTAAGAATTATTGTTACACGCTAGATAAAGAAAATATAATTTATGAACTTATTGATATTAATACCGTGGATTGCAGATCATTGACCCAATCCCATATGGGGTGTTTGCCGCATACTGTAATGACAAAGAATGAAAATGTTTGTAATGTTTGTTATGAATCTCTGGAGAGTCCTCCGAGTGTTAAATCTATTCAAAATGTATTAGATAATTGGCGAGCAGCAGAGGATTCTGAGGGTATAGAAAAAGCAATAAATGAAGCACAAGAGAGATATGATAAAATGTTTGTATCGGTAGGGATACAATATACCAGAGATCAACTTACTAAAGATAATCAGAATTCTTCGAATCAATGGGATTATCATCCCTTAAAAATGCCTACTTATTTTAATCTTATTCCGCAAAGCATTGGCTACGAGTGTCTACAAGGTTCAGATGCCGTTGTAAAGAATTGGACATATACTACTGGATTTTGTGGAACTAATTCTATAGATTATAATATTGGACTTGGGAATTGTACCTATCATGGCACAGAAAGTGGAATTGATACAATCACATGGGAACTGCATTAAATCTTAATCCAGAACAACAATTAGCGGTTTCTCATTTTGAGGGACCGTGTGTTGTTACTGCTTGCCCAGGATCTGGCAAAACACGAGTCTTAACATCTCGCGTAATTCATTTAATTCGAGAAAAGAATATTTCTCCGCGAAATATTTTATGTCTCACTTTTACCAATAAAGCTGCTGATGAGATGAAATCTCGTATTGTTACTGAGCTTGGAGAAGAAGCCAGTACAGTATGGGTGAGCACCTTTCACAAACTCTGTTTGGCATTATTACGTAAATATGGTGAACTTATTAATTTGCCAAAAGATTTTAGCATTTATGCTTCTGATGAACAAGAAGAATTAATGGCTAAATTGGCTCGCATGAATGATTATGACATGCCGAATAAATACACTTTAAAGAAGATGGTCAAAGCAATCAATGATTTTCGTGAAGATACGGTAGACTTCAAACAACATCTTAAAGAATTGAATAATATAGAAGCAGAGATTGTCAAACAATATGTCACTACTCTGGCTCAGTTGAATGCGGTTGATTTTAGTGGGATGTTATATCAGGCATGGTTATTGATTAAAGATAATAAGGTTGTACAGGATAGTTTATCGAATAGGTTTAAGTTTGTGTTGGTGGATGAGTTTCAGGATACGAATCATATTCAGTATGATATAGTGAAGTTAATAGCAACCCATGCGAATTTTTTTGTGGTTTGCGATCCAAACCAGTCAATTTACAGCTTCAGGAATGCTAAACCAGAAAACATCAAATATATTGAGAAGCATTTTGTAGGCACAAAATCAATTAATTTGCCGAGAAACTATCGTTCCAGAAAACCTATTTTAGAGATAGCAGAACGGCTCATTCGTCATAATCCCGACGCAGAAGAAGTAGAGCTAATTGCAGAAAAAGGCAACGGTCCCTGTGTAACTACCTGCGTTTGTGTCGATCCAGAACAGGAAGCATCCAGAGTTGCTCATCAAATTTTATATTTAAAGCAAGAGCATGGATATAATTGGAAGGACTTTGCTGTTCTTTATAGGGTGAATAGCTATAGTCGTTCCCCAGAAATGGCATTAAGAACGAGATCAATTCCTTATAAAGTGATTGGTGGATTCTCATTCTTCGACAGATCAGAAATTAAGACAACGCTTGCTTATTTATCGTTGTTGGTTAATCCTTATGACACTATTAATTTTGCAAGAGCAATAAGTAATCCGAAACGTGGAGTGGGAGATGATTCGATAGGGAAGTTGGAACGAATTGCCCAACAAACTGGAGCACCAATTCTGGATATTTGTAAATCAATAGAAAAGAATGAGCAAGAAAAAATTGGGGGAAAAACGAAAACTACTATCATCCAATTTGCGGAGTTAGTAGACAAGCATCGCAAAGCATTGGATGCAGGAGAAAAAATCAGTAAAGTCACGGATAGACTCATTAAGGAATCAGGATTTTATGAAAGCACTAAAAAACTCAGTGAAACTGAACAGTCTGACAAGTCTCGGATTGACAATTTGGATGAAATGTTGTCAAGTATTTTGGAGTATGAAAATCGAAGACCAAATTCTTCTATGCTTGATTATTTACATTCTATTCAGTTAGTCTCTGGAGATTTTTTACAAAAAGATGGCAAGGAAAATGAAGATGCAGTCCAACTTCTCACAATCCATTCTGCCAAAGGACTTGAATGGCCTTGTGTTTTTATGATTGGAGTAGAAGCTAATTCGATGCCACATATTATGGCTAAAACTCAAAAAGAGTTCGAGGAAGAACGAAGGTGCTGTTATATAGGAATTTCGCGAGCCATGGAGAGGTTAAATCTCAGTTATTGCCTATCTCGAAGAAATCGTCCAACAGGTCCAAGTATATTTTGGCATGAAATATTTCCAGGAGAATGTCATGAAAATTAATATGGATTTGAAACAAGTTTTGTATTTTTGTATTAGAGGAATAGAACTAGGAAACATAGCCGCAGTTAAGAATCTCTTAGAGGATTGCGTTAAAGAATTAGAAACCAAAGATGCAACAATCAGTGAATCCCAATCAAAGTCAGACGGAACAATTCAGGAACATCCACAAGGATAAAAAATGTTTTGTATGTGGAGCAGGTCCAAGTATTGGTAATCTGGATTTATCTGGCATACATCATTATCCTGTAATCTGCGTTAATAGCTCGGCGATTTTAATGCCGTGGTTAGAACCTGGAGAGGAAACAAGTCGTTTTTGGGTCTCTACTGATGCTCTTTGTTTGGAGTGGGACTATTTTCCCCAAAAAGTAGCCAAATTTGAATGCACACGATTAGTTCGTAATGCGTGGGATCGTGAAAAGAATAATCTCAAGAACGTTAAATTAACTTTCTATAAAGCTCGCAAAAATAATAATGATTTAAAATGGGAAGAAGAAGGAATACTCGCAGGTAGTTCTATTTTATCTGCTATTGATTTATCATTATTAATGGGTTGTAAGAAGATTATCTTAATTGGTGTGGATCATACAATGGTGAATGGGAATTCTCATTTTTGGCAATTTTTACCTGTTGCAGATCGTCCCAAGAGAGAAGGTAGACCTGGTAATTTTTCTCCATGTCAAAGACAACAGGAGTCAGTGTTTAAATCTAATTTTAGAATGTTTGATATTCTTAATAAATATTCCCAATCTTTGGGAGCAACAATTTATAATGTCAGTGATATCACGAGAATCACATCATTTCAGAAGATATCTTTTCAAGATGCACTAACTGTTTGAGAAACCTTCAAGAATTTAATGAAAAACACAAAGGCCAACCAATTTATATTTTGGGGCCGGGAACATCAATCTATAGTCAAAACATCGATCGGCTTAAAAATCAATTGGTTATCACGGTGAATTCTGGATGCGTTGCTGCTCCTTGGGCTACATATTTTGTTAGTGATGATGAAAGCATTTGTCGATGGTCTTATTTTGATGATTTGATAAGTTCTGAAACTACAATATTGTTGTACGAAAATAAATTAGCAAATAAAGCCGCTTTATTTCAAAAGAGGGCGGTGATATTTCGACACAGAAAAGGGATTCATATTCCAATTTCTTATGAACACAACAATAAAAAAATGCACCTTGGAGAAACTAGAACTTCTCTTGGAACTGGAATTATGTGTGCTATTATAATGGGTTGTGATAAAATTATTCTTTTAGGAGTTGATTGTTGTCGTCAAAATGGATTTAGATATTTTTGGCAGATGCCTGCGAAGGAATGTGCTTTTCCATTTAAAGTACCTCATCGAAAAGATGGCATTCCTGTAGATTATTTTAAAAAATGCAGAGTTCAGGGAGAAATTTCGGATTATGATTTGGTGGACATTTCGAGAACATGGGAAGCATTTGGTAGTGCGGTGAATAAGAAGTGTAAAGTGTATAATGCAAGTCCAATTTCTAAGGTTTCAATATTCCCTAAAATTTTATTCCAAGATTTGGTATGATCTTTCTATGGTTTTGAAAGATGTGTATAATCACATGTGAACAAGATAAATTTCAATTCAGAGTTTCTTGCTCTCAACAGAAATATTTGGAACTTTATATTTTGAAGATATATGACGATATTTTATGTGTAATTCCTGCTCGTGGTGGATCTAAAGGTATTCCTGGCAAAAATAAAAAATTATTAGCAGGGATTCCATTAGTTTCTCATTCTATTCAACATGCTATTTTAGCAGGCATTCCAAAAGAGAATATAGTTATATCATCGGATGATGAAGAAATATTAGATATCGCTATTGATCTTGAAGTGTGTATTGTAAAGCGTCCCTCAGATATTTCTGGGGATAAATCTTCAACTGAAATGGCATTGCTTCATACTTTGATACAACACGGAAGATACTACCGCGACAAAAGTAAACATGTTTGTCTTATTTTGACACTACAGCCCACGAGCCCAATTCGCTTCAGGGGTACAATTGAAAGATTTATTCAGAATGTGAAAGATTATTTCCCTGATAGATTAACGAGTGCTTTATCTGGCACGGAAGTTCATCCATTTTTTTGGGAAGCTATGGGCATGCATTTTATTCCTAATTATAATCCTAAAGATAGGCCGATGCGACAATATCTCAATAGAACTTATCTTGAAAATGGTAGTATGTACATAACTTCTGTAGAAGCCTTATTACGCTCCCAATGTAGATTGTCGGGAGAAATTGGTGTTTTCCCTATTTCTTATGTAGAAGGATTACAAATTGATACTCAAGAAGAATTTGATTTAGTGGAGAGACTTTTTCAAGGAGAAATTTTAAGCGAATGCTTGAACCTTGTAAAGTCGTAGCGGAATTAGGAGGAGTTGCAGTTGGTTCTATAGAAAGAGCGAAAAAGCTCATTGACTTAGCTGTTTTGTGTGGTGCCGATTATGTTAAATTTCAAAAAAGAAATCCCTACGAGAGTATTCCAGAACATTTAAAACATCAACCTCATCCTAATGCTTGCTTCTCATATGGAGCTACTTATCTTGAACATCGTTTAGCCTTAGAATTCAGCATAGATCAACATCGAGAATTAAAGAAATATTGTGAAGAACATCATATTGGATATGCTTCTTCGGTTTGGGATTTAACTTCGGCCAGAGAGATTATTTCTCTTTCTCCTGATTATATTAAAGTCCCGAGTGCGTGTAATTTAAATTGGAATTTATTGAATGTTCTTGTAAATGAGTATGAAGGAGATATTCATATATCGACGGGGATGATCACACAGGATGAGAAGAAGTTATTGTATCAGAAGATCAAAGATTTGGATATTTTTTCGCGAGTAGTAATTTATCATTGCACTTCTGAATATCCTTGTCCATTTGAGAGATTAAGTTTACTGGAGCTTGAAAGATTGAAGTGGTGGGGGTGCAAACTCGGATATTCTGGACATAATTTCGGCATTTCTTGCGATATTTTAACATATATGGTAGGTTGTAGATGGATAGAAAGACACTTTGTAGATGATCGCACTTTTAGACACACAGATGCAGCGGCTTCGTTGGAACCATCTGGATTGGCGAAATTGGTTCGAGATTTAAAGAACGCTCGATTAGCATTAACGTATAAAGATGAGATTGGGAAGATTGAAATGGAACAACGAAAGAAATTGAAAAATGAGCAAAATTAAACTTTTTATCGCTGATGTAGATGGCACTTTAACGAATGGGCTATATCATGTTTCAACTAGCGGGGAGGTCAGTCGTAGTTATCATACTCGTGATTTTCATGGGCTACATATGCTGAATAATGCAGGAGTGAAGGTATGTATAATGACCATGGCGAAGAGCCAGGATATTTTTTTTCAGAAAGAAAAAGCAGCAAAGTATGCCACTCTTTTCACTGGAGTAGAAGATAAAAAGAAGACTATAGAACAGATTCTGGGAGAAGATTTGACATGGAAGGATATTGCGTATATAGGAGATGATACTGTTGATGAAGGGATTCTAAAAGCAGCAGGTTTAGCTGCTTGTCCTGCGGATGCAGATTCTTCTGTTTTAAAATTGATAGGGGAGCGGGTTGATGGATTTATTTCGAGGTTTCCAGGGGGACAAGGGGCTGTTCGGCAGTTTGCTGAATATGTTTTGAAAGTGAATAATAATGCCAACAAGCATTGAAGATCATCCATTAACTACGCTTTTGCATCAATACTGTGTTGAATATGATAATTTGAGAGAAAATAATTTTGAACTCTCGAATCAGAATTTTCACCGTAAGTATGGGCTAATTATTCATTGTCCAGAACATTGGGAGATGATTCAATCCGTTCATTATGTGGCTACTGAATGTTTATCTGCACGTAAAGTAGTATTGATTTATTCTACGACTTTTATGTATAGGGCTCTTTACTTATTGTTTGGGGACAGTGCTCAATATTTTTCTTGGCATGAAGTAAATACCGGAATTCAAGTAGTTCAAACTGATAGTCGCTATATTGGTAAAATTAAAGGGGTTCTATCAGATGCAAATTTAACATTCTTTCTTGATCCTCCTGTTGATGTCCCTCATGTTTTAGATCATATTCGAGGATGGACTCCAGGCAACTTAGTGATTCTTTCTGGGGGAACAGGAGGGGTAGCTTGAGCGAATACACTGTAGTTGAAGTTGAATATTCGGATCCTGTTTGTATCAAAGAAACCCTGAAAGAATTGGGTTATGTCTTTGAAGAATATAAAGAGGCTCAGAGTTTAATGGGTTATGGTGGAGATACGAGAAAAGAAAAGGCGAATATTATTATTCGTAGACAGCATGTTGGTTCTTCTGCAAATGATGTTGGCTTTCATAAGAAGGCGAATGGTAAATATGAGCTTATAATTAGTGAGTTTGATCGTCGTACAGGGTCTACATCTGCTCAGAATTTTTTGGAAAAAATGAAACCTCTTTATGCAAAACACAAAGGATTGAAACAATTAAAGAAAATGGGAAAAGTTGTCACTTCTGTTAAGAAAAATGCTGCTGGACAAATTGTTATCATTGCGTTGGATTAAATTTGCACTATATTATTTCGGATATTCATGGTTGTTTTTATACTCTTCAAAAATTGTTGAGAAAAATTTATGAACAAGACAAACAACCTCAACTAATTTTTGTTGGGGATTATGTAGATCGAGGTTGGAATTCAAAGCAAGTAGTTGAACTTGTTATTCAATTACAAAATGAAGGTGCAGTTTGTTTAAGAGGGAATCATGATGATGTAGTGGATTGGCTTTTTAATAAACATAGTGAAACTGATTTAAGAGAATTTTTGCGTTCTGGGACTCAGCTTACGAAAGACAATGTTGGGTTATGGTGGTTGCAAAATGGGTTCTATCCTACTCTTATGTCTTATGATCCTGGCAACTCTTTTTCTATGCAAGCTATGCTGAAAGTGGTTCCAGAGTCCCATAAACTCTTTTTCCGCAATTTAAAAATGTTTTGGGAAAATGATACGCACTTTGCCTGTCACGGATATTTGGATCCGATGGAGAATTTAAGGAGCTTGACATTTATAAAGCATTCTGCTATACATGATGTGTTGTGGAGTAGATTCTCGTCTTATGGAGGCAATATTACTTCTCCGTTGCCCGTTTGGGATAAAATCGGAGTGTTTGGTCATACTCCCGTGGAAACGTATGGGATGAAAAATCCAGTTTATTATGGTAATTTAAGACTGATCGATACAGCGGCATTCAAAGGGAAGTTTTTAACTGCCTATCAAATTGAAAGTGATGAGTGCATCATGCAAGAAACAGACAAACAAGATATGGTGCAAAATTAATAGAGAAAACATATGGCTGAAATGTGCGTTAAATGTGAGAAGTGGTATACAAACCAGCCACCGATTCAGACTAACTGTGGAGGGATTTGTCTCGATTGTTTTGAATCCATGCCAAAAATGAATGAAGTATTACTTTATCAAAAAACCCAAACAGGTAAAATCCAACAATGGAGAGCATGGATTGATCCTAAAGGAGAAAGTGGTTTTCCAGAAGTCTGGATTGAACACGGTCAAACTGATGGCAAAAAACAAACTACGTTTGATGCTATTCGTGTGGGGAAAAATGAAGGCAGAGCAAATGAAACGACTTTAATTCAGCAGGCTATTTTAACTCTTGAACGTAAAGCAAAGAAGCAGCGGGAAAAGGGCTACTCGGAAAATCCAGAAGATCTTGAAGGTAAGAAAATAGATTTTGCGAAGCAACTTCCTAAAGATTTGTGCTTTTACAAGCCGAAAAATTCCATTGAAGATAATAAACTAGAGGAATTGGAAAAGGCAGGCAAAGCATTATTCACTGTCAAGAGAGACGGGATGATGCATGTCGCTTGTATGCATAATGAC
>ERZ1292625.818-Hain-H41-01um-R1-818-length-42305-cov-7_pt1 | contig 42305 bp, 54 predicted proteins | sample MGYA00564400_ERZ1292625 | MGnify/ENA primary metagenome ERZ1292625 (study PRJEB36523, sample SAMEA6512639) | groundwater metagenome | collected 2019-01-08 | study: AquaDiva: Metagenomics assemblies of 32 groundwater samples
TTATTTGCAATTATAGAAACACCGTATTGACCAACAGTACCTATAGGCATGTCTTCTCCGTACTCGGTTTGGAAAATCTCTTTAACTTCTAATTTCTTTGTAGTGCCGGTCGCCCCATCGGTAGTATCGCTCTTATCCTCTATATATAGAATATCTCCATTATCTGGGGAGGTTAGGGCCGCTTTATCTTGTAATTTAAATGCCTGTACAGGTGTATATACAATTGTCTGTACTAGTAGGGCGGTGGCTAGAAATAAATGTCTTAGTTTCATAATTATGGTAACTCTAGGAACTCATCGTCCGTGCCTTCGAGAATTTCATCGTCTGTTCCTACTAAATACAAATAAGCAGGTGGTGTTTCCGTGCCAAAAGACACCATATATATCATATCAGACCCTAGAACATCATCAGCTATCGCATCAGGCGAGGTATTATTCAGTGTATACCAGGTTGAGTATCCTGTACAGAGGAACTCTCCAAAATCACAAACAGCAGATAAAGAATCACCATAGGTAACTGAGCGTCCATCGGTAGATCTTCCACCAAAATCAACAGCTACGTCTTCAAATACATCATAAGTTAACGAGAATCCCTGAGTATCTCTAAAAGAAGTCCAAACCCCCAGCTCTTCTCTATACTCCCCGGAAGCTGCTTGCAAGAGTGAGTTGTTTAATTTAGATTGATTAAGTATTAAAGGTGGGCAATTAATTCCGTACCAAAGCCTTAATAGTCTTGAGCGAAGTGGTTTAGCTAAATTAGAAAGGCGAACAATACTACTTAAAGTGGCGTAGTCTGGGATAGATTGAAGCTCTAGTTGGAAGTCAGCCCAATGGGAATACACTCTCTCTTCTATTGTTTCAGGAGTTATATCTATCCAGCCAAGGGCCATTTCTAAAGAATGTAGGGTGCCTTGTATTCTTTGAAACTCTAATCCTGTTGTGAATAAATCCTCAGGGTCTGTTAACCATTCTGAGACTGCGCCTAAGTTAAATTCCCAAACTATATAAGGGATTATACTTTCAGTTGCCCCGCCACCGTATTTCACCAGGGGTAAAACTTCAAGAGCTGAATCAAGATCCCCAAAAGAATCGTATATATCAGCCAAGTCTTTCTCTAGCTGTGAGGAGTTTGATGGTAGAAGATTACTAGACACTTTTCTAGATTCCTCTATCTCCTTGAGTTATTGTTATGGTGCCTAAAGCTACGAACTCATTGTCCTCTGCTATAACGTCAGTAGAGGGAGTGGTGAGTGTGACACTATGGACTCCATCAACATGAAGTTGGCTAATGAGCCAGGACTTAGTTAAATCTTTGCCTAATCCTAGGTATGCTGCATGTGCTGTTTCAAGATCGCCCTCTAGATTATCAAACACAGATTGAGGGGTGTCTGGTAAAAGTGAAACTGTGGCTACTACGTTTTGCACTATTCGCACTGCTGGAACCACTGTGAGCAAATCAGTTAGAACTCTTATACTGTCAGAATTAACATAGTTATAAACCGTCTCTAATAGATCCTCTGAAGGTACGCCATCATCAACATCAGCAGGGCCTAAAATAGCTATTTCAACCTCACCAGGAGCTGGGCTATAAACTCGCGCATCAACAACGTCAGTAGACGAAGAAAGGGCATGATACTTATAAATATTGGCAGGGCCAGCAGCAGAAGGGATAAGACCACGTTCTTGTATTCTAGCTCTAAAATCTTCATCTGTCTCGTCTGTTAGCCGTTCTATAAGGAAATTGGCTGCTATATTATCCAAATTGTCCCCAGTAGCATAAGCTAGGAGCATGCCTTTTATAGCTGAGTTGATTCTTAGCCTGAGGACGAATTCACGAAATACATAAGTATCCAACACCGTAACCGCAGGATCGCTGGCTAGTAAAGATTCGTATGCTGGGGCGCCTTCAACGAAATTGGTCAATACCCTATCTCGTAGATCTTTAAGGGTTAAATCATCTAAGATCTGTGGGTCAGGTAAGCTAGTCAAGTCAAATGTCATAATATTTTATACTGTAAACTCCAAATTATCCAGGGTTATTAAATCTCCATTAGGAAGATAGACACCTTGGAGGCGAACTACTATTACCCCATTAGCTGAGTCAAAGACTGGTATATCTACTTTCTTAATAGCTATTCTAGGCTCATACTTCTCTAGCGCATCAGCTATTGCTGACCTAAGGGATAATAAAAAAGCACTGTTCATAGGGGCATCTAGCAGATCAACTAGTGCGGCACCGAAGTCGCGGACAAAGAGTCTAGACCCTATTGAAGTTGTTAAAATAGTATTTATCGACTGGCGGAGATGTGCATAGTCGCTTATGGTTTTGCCAGTGTACCGATCCATCAAGACCATGATACTCTTAGCGTAACGTGTTTCTAATGGTTCATTTCACCTGGGTAAAGTTTTCGGCCCATTACTGGTTAACGCGATAGTGGTTTAAAAAGAATGTCTCTAGTTCTACTGCATCCTCATAAGTATCAGCAGTTATGTAACTAAACTCTGGATTCTCCATATTTAAGAAGGTTACTTCCTTAGTGTATTCTGTAGTGACATACCTGTTCCAAATAGCTTTAGTGACAAAATTACCTTGTTCATCCCCTTCAAGAATACCAATAGACCATTTCTGGTAGCCTTCCAGATAGATTATGTCACACGCCCTAGTGATTGCACATTTACCCATTTTAGTTATGTCTATACCTTCTTTACCTTTTCTTAAGTGTGTACTAGTTATTGTTCCACCTTTTCCAATTATCAAAACCTGATTTTTATTAGTTATAGTTTTTGGTTTATTATCTTGAGTATTTATAGCCATTTTTTCCTCCATTTCCATTATACATCATAGCACAATAAGTTAGAAAATGTACACTACTATAATGAAATCTTAATAATTCAAATACCCCTTATTTTCACCCAGGTAAAAGCTGTGTTATAATTACTACTATATATAGGAAATCAGTTTTTATATGATTAAACCTATATTCTAACTAACCCATAGTCTAGGTGATTAAAACATCAATTCTTAGCTATCTGGGCTTTGAAATCTGAGGAGAAAACAACCTTAGACGATACCTTTCCTATCTGGATATAAAAACTCACGTCTAAAGACATTCTAGAGGGTTCTGATTAAACTGTGTTGCTCTAGGTGGATCTCTCTCCTACCCTCCCCTAGAAAAAAGATACTCCCGTTACTGCGGGAAATTGAGGGTTGTTGATTTAAAAGAGAGAATAATCCTATAGGAATCTTACTTTTCATATTCAGTTCCCTTTTCCAGCATCTTCTGCTACGGTTCCCTTTTCCCTCATACCTAGTGCCCAATAGTTCCCTTTTCCAACATCATTTTTGGAGACTAAAAAAGTAGCCTCGATAGTTCCCTTTCCCTACATTTTCATATATTAAAAAGTCACAATTTAGTGAAACTTACGACATGTTACCTTATATCTGTATGTGTGTTTTCACCAGGGTTAAAAAGCCATTAAATAGAAAATAGTTTTATGTTTATTATCTTTACTATACACTGTATAATTACCGGCCGATAGACTATTAGCGTGCTTGACAAGGATTAAACCTAGTATAGAATAAGAAAATGTCCATAATTCTGGCCCAGAAACCTATCAATACTCTATGTAATATAAAAACCCAATACCTTTCACCAGAAGACTACACTAAGATAAGGATAAAGCATACTAAAGCTGCTAAGGTTAAGACTCTGTTACTAGACCTAGAGCCTTATGTTAACGGTAGGGCCTCTGACCACGAGATCAAAGAAGCTTTAATGGACTATATGGGGGAGATTAAATACTACGATGTCGTCTGTATAAACGTCTATTTAGCAGCTATGGCAAAGCTTTATGACCTTTCGTATTCCGAGCAATCCTTGTTGTTTTATATAAGTGACAGCACCTTGTCTCACGGTAAAACCTTAAAGCAAATATCATACAGCTACCTGACTAATGCGAAATACATGTCTAAACGTGACACTATTCATAAAGCGTTTAAGGGGCTGTTAGATAAGAAGCTAATAGTCAGATATATAGGTAAGGATAAGAAGTATTATTACGGCATCAACCTAGAGCCTTATATATCTAAACATATATGTCAAAAACTAGCCTTGAAATATCATAAGGGCGTAGACACAGGGTTTTTCGATAATTATCAAATATGGACTGAGAGGATTTTTACACATAATCGTACTAAGCGAAGTGCTATGCTTCTTTGCGATATGCTATCAGGCATTTTAAATAAGAAACTTACCCCTAAAGCATCTAATGGATGTTTGCTGACAGCTATAGAGGTATTCTTCAGAAGGAATGTTAGAGGGTATATAGTCGGGGACATGAAGGGGTCTGAACTAAAGAAGGACGTTTATTATAAGGGAAAAATCCTCTTCTCAGGACTCACTAGGGACAGGGGTTGCCTGTCAAAAGACCTTAAATATTTGAAAGAATGTGGGTTTATAGCCGAACAAAAGGGTGAAGATTTCAAACGCACAGTCAATGAGATTACCCTAGGAATAGGCAGGGATGCACAGATAGATGCTGACATCAGCACAGAAGTATACGCCCTCTCTAGAACTTTCGCTAAATACACTGATTCTTTAATAAAAAATAGAAAATCCCATAGAATCATAAGTATAAGAGCTTTTAATTTACTATCCCCGGAAAGGGTGCTATATTATGAAAATCATGGATTTGATGATTATTTCCGATTAAGTAATATGGATGTAGATGGCGAGTATGAAACACTTAAAGAAACTCAGACTCAATAAATTAAAACATTTAAAAAGTCTAAATTTAATATAATCATGAGTGCGTTTAAACAGAGAAAACCTAAGAACCCCAACAGCCCCTCTACTCAAGGCAGAGTCTTAGTTAACAGAAGTGAAGTTTATGGCATATCAGCGCAGGAGTTAGATGAAGAATTTAATATTAGTGATTCTAAAACACCAGCTACCTTACGAGGTTCTTTAGAAGCCTCTTTTGATAAACAAGGTGATAGAGAGAGTGGTTACTTGGCATTATGTCAGGCTACGCCATCTAAACCTAAACATTCTATAGCAGAAGCTATCGCCAAGTCTGCCGAATTAAACTCGTATTGTGATTCATATTCGCCAAAGCAAATAGAGGACTCTAAAGCTATACCGTTTATAGACCCCATCGTTCAATCTAAAATTAAACCTAGCACGTTAACTCTTGAAGACATATCCTATGCCTGGTCACTAGGTATTGATTATGCGTTCTATGTTAACGGAAATAAACATAACCAAGTAAGCTTATATAACACAGGCGTTAAGCGTATAAAAATATCATTAGAATCCCTGTATCATTTAGAACCAGGTGAACGACCTAACGCTTTCCCTGAAAATGAAGTATATGATTTTATTAAATACCACAAACCTTTAGAACTAATATTCTTCTATGTTGCTCATTATAATAAAATAGTTCAAGCCCATCAAAGAAGGTTTAAAAACTTTAAGGCACCTGACGACCCAACTCCTGAAATGTTAGGGGTACTTTTGAATGAAGTAGTAGCAGCTAGAGAGCGAGCAGCGATAGGGTATCTATGGCGTAAGGGCGAACCTATGGGAGAGTATGTCTCCTTCCTAGATGATTGCCCTAAAGAAATGCCAGGCCTCCAGAAAAACGCCCTTTATTTATGTAGGTATGTTTACGATAAAGTTATAAAAGCTTTCTTTAAAGAAAAGTCAAGTAAGGCTATTGAACTTCAAAAGAAGGTACATGAGAATATTGAAAACATTTCTAAAATCATAGGCGATCAGGAAAGCGCAGCATCCTTTGCTGTCAGTAAAACAGTGGAACTAATAGAGAAGAGATATGGCCCTGAGGTATCAAAGGCAGTCGGAGATACTATGTTCCTTTTGAATAGGAAATTCTCAGAGTCTATGGGCAAAGTTAACACATTAGCCAGACGTAATCTTTATGAAGCATCTTTTAGAATAGCTGAGGCCGGGGATGTTATTGCTACAGCCAACTATAAGGACTTATGTAGGTTCATTGAAGAAAATGGCTCTTTGTTTGAAACAGAGAATGTTGTAGAGTACAAAACCTATAAACCACAAGACTAATACATAAATAAGAATACTTGCGCTAATGGGTTCAGTGGTGTATAGTAATGTATATTATGGGTGACGAACAAGAAATATTATCGCTAACTGAAAAAGAGGTCTTAGAGTCTGGGGATTACTTTTTCTCTGAGGATGTAGCCTTTCAAATGAATAGAGATGTGAGAACGGTCTATAGGTGGAACAAGATTAAGAAGCTAGTGGCTAAGTACGTATTATTCAACGGAAGAAGAGTATATACTAGACAGCAGCTAGAGGATTTCACCCGGGTAAAAAAGGTATATTAAATGCAACAGCCATCAGAGCAAGCCAGCGCCCCCGACACTATCGAGGCTGAAAAAGCGTCTACTTTAGCGTTAATGAAAAGAACCCTAGTTAAGCTAGGTATAAGTTCAGAGTATACTAAAAAGTCTTTGCTTGAATATGGAACGTATGGGGCTACTGTTAAAAATGCTTTAGACGACTACCCGAGGTCTGTAGCTTTCCTAGGTGAGAATGGCGCTATTAATGATTTATTCTATGCCGCTACCCTTTATGCTGCTGTTAAGCTAGGGCAGAATGTTATACCTGTAGATGTCTATAGAATAAAAGAATTTGCTGATAATAATGATTTAACTAAGATGGTTGAGTGCTCCACTAGAAATACCTCCTTATTTATAAATGGATTTTATAACGATAAAATGATGCTAGACACGGATAGAATAATAGCTCTTCATGTAATAGTCAGAGAAGCTAAGAGGTTAAAAATCCCTGTTCATTTTTATGCTTACTGTGACAGTTGGAAAGAAATGGAGTCCTTCTACAGTAAAAAACTATTGTCATTATTGAAAATTGATTGTGTTAATCTAGGGAGAGATCAATGATAGGAAAACAGGCATTAAGAAAACTTATTGACACTAATGATACGGTGGCGTTCTCTAAGTTAAATAGATTAATCTTATTAGACCCTATAGAACAGGAGGCGTATGACTATATTTATACTCACTATAATCAGTACGATAAATTCCCAGATGTTACTACTCTAGAGGCTAATAATATAACCCTAGGCGAGGCCCCTGAACCTTATATTTTCTACAAGAGTGCTTTAATAAATAGATTTAAAGTTCAAAGCTATGTCAAGCTTAATACTGAAGTTGCTGAAGCTTATAAGAAACAAGACGGCGAAGCTATAGAAAGACTATCAAATGAATATCTAACAGTATGCACGTCAGTAACAGACTCAGACAGCGTGCTAGAAGAAAATCTAGAGTTGCAAAGATACTTAGATAAATCATTAGCGATATCAACAGGCAAAGCAGGAAAAGCATGGAAGTTCGGTTGGCCTAGCCTAGATAAAAATACTGTCGGGATCAGGGGCGGGAATATCTATGCGTTTGTAGGAGCCACTAATGCTGGTAAAACTTGGTTCCTTTTAAAGACAATGCTTAACGTAGCTGACCAAGGCGCTAAATGCCTGATACTCTCTCTAGAGATGACAGGGGATGATTTATGGCCTAGATTGATAGGGCTTAGATATAAAGTAGACTCTATGATTCTTCAGAAGGGTGAATTAGATAATCACTTATACGACTCTCTAAAAGACAAGATTAAAAACCAATCAATGCAAGTAGGCAAGGGAAGTATCCTAGCAGTAGCATCGGCAATGAAGCAGGGTGTTAATCAACTGAGGGCTATTATTGAAGAGCACAAGCCCGATGTAGTTTTTATAGATGCAGCTTATTTATTGAAACCAGCTCTAGCGAGAAAATCATCCGATAATAAATGGGTGCAAATAAGTGACACCATAGAAGAACTTAAAACAATGTCCGAAATAAAAGACATACCAATAATATGTAACTATCAATATACCGCCGAAGGAAGCTCTAGAAGAAATAAGAATCCAGAGAATAATCAAATAGCTGGAAGTATGGATATCAGTAGAACTGCAAGCTTAGTTGTAGGTATAGTTAATGTTGTTAATAAAGAGGACGGGGAGACTTCTGTTAAAGATTCAAAAGCTCTTGTGGTAACTAAGAACAGACAAGGCCCTGCAGACTTTAGATTTGAAGTTAATTTCAAGCCTTCGTTGTCTGACTTTAACGAGATCCCGCCTAATAATATAATGTTAAGTCAGAAGCTTAATGCAGATCCTAACGCCATGATGAACATCCTTAGCTGAGATTAGCGAAACTTAACTTTACCTGGGTGAAATTGTAGTGTATATTAGTGTTTATGGCTAAATCCGCCAACATAAAAGAAAGATTCCTAAAAAAGGTTCAAAAAACTGATAGTTGTTGGCTTTGGGCCGCTAGTAAGAACAACTGGGGTTATGGGCAGTTTAATATGAATGGGAAAATGCAAAGGTCACACAGAGTATCCTATGAATTATTTATCGGAGAAATTCCAGACGGTTTATTTGTGTGCCACTCATGTGATACTCCTGCCTGCGTGAACCCTGATCATTTATGGATAGGATCACACGCAGATAACACTAGAGATAAGATGAAAAAGGGCAGGCATGTTTCCGCTGTAGGTGAAAAGCACTGGTCTCGCACTCAGTCTGAAAAAGTACCTAGAGGAGAGGAGCACAGTAACTCCAAACTCACTGAAACACAAGTTTTAAAAATCAGAGAAAAATACGCTACTGGTAAATACTCTCATAGAGGGCTGGGCAAGGAGTTCGACGTAGATTCTGCGACTATTGGGCGTATTATAAGGAGAACACAATGGAAGCATCTAGGCGTAATGGAGTAGGCAGCACTGCTTTGCTATCTATAGGCAAAAAAACTGCCTCCATATTATTTATTACAGAACCACCCTCTGACCATGACCAGGAGATAGGTACACCGATAAGTGCGTCCAAGTTAGACGTTCTAGCTAGATATTTTAAGCCACTAGGATTTAATATGGAAGAAGTAGCTTTCCTGGCCCCGTGCCCTCCTATGACTGGTACTAACGTAGGAACAGATAAGCGAGAGAAGACTTTTCTAAAATCCCATAGAGAAGAGTTCTTAGCTAAAGTCGCTGAATATGATCCTAAAGTAATTGTCCCTATGGGCAAACACGCAGCCTATCAAGTAATGGGGCAGCCGATAGTTATAACTAAAGCTAGAGGGGTAGTAACAAAGTCAAATGATTTTCAATTCCCAGTACTGCCAATGCTTGGGTTAGGGTATATACAAGTTGTACCTGGTAAAGCTGTTCTGTTTGAAACCGACATGAAGCAGTTGGCTAAATTAAAGGAACTCAATTGGGACTCTACTCAGATTAAAGATGTTCTAAATGAAATCCCGCATGAGTGGAGAACGGACATATCAGATATTATAGCCCTTAAGCCTAAGGTAATCTCGTTTGATACGGAGACGACAGGATTAGCGTGGTATAAACCAGAAGTTCAACCTATAACTTTTCAAATGGCTTATAAAAATGCCGAAGGCGATATAGTGTCCGTAGCTAGCGTCTTGAATAACGAGTATGCTGAGAAGCATGGATTAACGCAATTTTCCCCGGGTGAAATAACCAAGCTCATTGCTCAATGGAAACAGGTACTTGAAGATCCTTCTATTAAGAAAGTAGCCCATAACTTTAAATACGATCACCACATAGCCCGTAAGTTAGGAATTAATACTAAAGGCTGGTATGCCTGCACTATGCAGCTATCTTTTGTTGTGGATGAATCAATGGAACGCAGAGCTTTAGATGAATGTGTACGTAGATGGGTTCCACAATACGGCGGCTACTCCGATCAGTTCGATCAAGCCACGGATAAAGCAAAGATGATGGACGTTGCCCCTTTAGAGCTATTAAGATACGGCTGTGGGGATACTTTTGTTACTTATCTTTTAGCCCAGAAGTTAGTAAGTCTAGGCATGGAAGATAAAGCTAATTGGAGATGTTTCGAGAAGATTCAAATGCCAGGCTTAATAGCGTTTGCTGAGACTATGGAGACTCACGGGATGAATATAGACGTTGAGAAACTCTTAGATCTTAAGGACGAGATGGAACAGCGCCGAGACGAGCTTCAGGAGATACTGACCGTCAAAACCCCTAGAGAGATAAGGGTTAAATATATAACAGATAGAAAGCCTGTTCTTAATTTCAATAGTGCAAGCCTATTAATAGATTTACTCTTCACCCCGGAAGGCCTTAACCTAAAGCCTAGGATGTTTACCGAGGCAACCAAAGACCTGCCTGATGCTGAGAAGGTACCTCAAACAGGTAAAGCACATCTAACGTATTTTGAAGAAAATGAGACTGTGCAAGAACTTCTAGAATATAAACGCCTACAAAAGATGATTAGTACTTATCTAGGCGATCAAGAAGAGCAAACAGGAATATTTCAATATATATACGAAGGTAAAATCCACCCCAGCTATTCGCTTTCAGGCACAGTGACAGGTAGATGTTTAGCAGGTAACACTAGGGTTTATACTCAGTTTGGTTGGGTGACTATTTATGAATTACTTGAAAAAGAAAAAGAGATGACTTATCAAGTTCTTACACATAAACAACGATGGAGAAATATAACCAAGTTCTTCAGATGCGGTAAACAGAATATAATCAGCCTAACCTTAGAGAACGGGGCAACTGTTAATTGCTCTTATAAACATAGATTACTTACTTACAGCGATGAATGGATAGAGGCTCAGGATATAGAAGTTGGCACTGTATTGAAATATCTAAACATACCTAATGAGTTATTTAAAACAAAAGAAATGACAGCACACAGGGTTACTGAAATAGAGCAGCTAGATCCCCTAGACACTTTTGATATTGAAGTAGAGCAAGATCATTCTTTTATAATTAACGGTGGTATTATTTCACACAACTCAAGTTCTCGCGACCCTAACGGGCAAAACTTCCCTAAAAGAGGTAAATTAGCCAAAGCCTACAGAGCTATTTTTAAAGCTGACCCAGGATGGACTTTAATAAATGCCGACTTCTCTCAGTTAGAGCTTCGCCTTGCAGCTTGGGAGGCCTGTGAGCTTAACATGATTAAAGTCTATCAAGAAGACAAAGATATCCACTCAATGACGGCGGCTACGGCTATGGGTATCCCTATTGAAGAGTTTGATGCTCTGCCTGAAGACGAATGGGAGAAAGCACGGACATCAGCAAAAGGAATCACGTTCGGAAATATCTATGAGATGCACTATACGTCATATCCAGCTTATGCCAAGGTAAATTATGGATTAACTGTAACTGAAGATGAGGCCCATGAAGGGCAAAACAAGTTCTTCTCAACTTGGCCTAGACTACTACCGTGGCACAGAAATAAAAAGAACTTCGTGAGAGCTAACGGATATATAAGAGCTTTACACGGAGCATTAAGAAGATTCCCTGATGTCAATTCTATAGAGAAGTGGGCAGTTAGATCTGCAGAACGTCAAGCTATCAATTCTAGTGTGCAGCGAATGGGATCTGATATGGGTATCATGGCGATTATAATCTTACATAAACACTTAAACCCTGAAACAGCTAGGATTATAGGATTTGTGCATGACGCTCTAGTATTCCAGTCTAAGAAAGGACACGAGGAAGAAACTGCATCTACGGTGAGATGGGTAATGGAGAATTTACCGTTCTTGGCTTGGTTTAACATAGAGCCCCCTCTACCTATAAAGGCTGATATAGAGATAGGCGATAACATGGCAGAGATGAAAAAGCGTAAAGACATTGCGCCTAAGCAACCCGCATGGTTTAATGGATGGTAATTATGGCAAAAACAATAACAGAACAAAAGAAAATAATAGAACTTTATAGTGAACTTCAAAAGTCGTTTGCTCAAAGCTCTAAAAAGATGGCAGAGGTTTATAGTGAACTCTCTTCTAAATATAAAGTACCTAGAGCTTTAATTAATAAGATGATAGAGCTTCAAATGAATCAAAATGAATTCAAGCTTCTATTCAATTTATATGATTTACATAAAGAAGCAGGCGAGATATGATGCTATTCCCCCCACCACGCCCACTCAGAGGTGCTTGGCATAAATGGTTTAGCTGGCATCCTGTAGCTACGGAAGATGGCTCAATAGTGTGGTTAGAGACGGTGGAGCGTATAGAGTTTCTCAGGAGACACAGGAGCCCTAGAGACTCTGCTACTTACTACAACTATAGAAGGCTTAAATGAAGAAAGAGTTTGTACTGTGGGCTTTGCGTGAAGCCGGAATAAAAGATTATAAAATGGGTAATAGTGATATAGCCATTACTTGCCCTTTTTCTAAATGGACTCATGCTAAGGGAACAGATAGACACCCCAGCTTTGGAATCTCGTTCGGTGACGGGGTATCTTTGTATAACTGCTTTACTTGTAAAAAGACTGGTAAATTGTCCGACATGTTCACTAAACTACATGAGTTCTCTAGAGATCCTAAATACATGCCGATATATAGGAAAGTTTTAGAGGAGGAATTAGACCCTTCCAATATTCTAGGCATAGATGCTGATCCTGATAAATTACCTGAACCGTTGAGTGAAGCATTATTCTCAGACTTTTATGATGACATAGAAGACCATCACGATGCTTTTAACTATATCCAGAAACGTGGAATAAGTAAAAATACCATACAGAAGCTGGGGTTGAAATATGACAAGAAACAATCTAGAATAATGTTCCCAGTTCGAGGAGTAGATAAGCTTTTATACGGGTTCACAGGGAGAGCTATAGATAATAACATACACCCTAAGGTTAGGGATTATTTCGGGCTACCTAAGAGGCATTTGTTATTAGGGGCGCATAATTTCACCCCGGAGAAACCAGTACTAGTAGTAGAAGGGCTATTTGCCTACGCTCACTTACATGAAATAGGCGCAGACTTATACTTCAACCTAGTCGCTCTGCTTGGGTCAGCTCTTACAGAAGAGAAAGCAAATATATTAAAATCCTGGAACAAACCAGTATATCTCCTGCTAGATAATGATGATGCAGGCGACTTAGGGATTTACGGGGGCGTAGATAAACACGGATTGAAAGTTAAGGGTGCGTTAAATCAATTAAAAGAAACTGTGCCTATATTTATCCCCTCATGGCCAGATAATAAGATCGACCCAGATGAGTTAACCATAGATGAAATAAATATTATTTATAAAAATACCATGCCCTACGGTGTACTAGCCATATAGTAAAAGTGGGTGTATACTGAAATAAGCTTAGGGATAAAGAAGCGTAGAAGTCAAATCTAATTTAAGGAGAAATAAAATGAGTAGACTACAAACAGCACCACAAACAAATACACCTAGTTGGGCATTAAGCGGCGAAGCAATTAAGCAAGCCACCCAAGCAGAGCGCGAAGCTGCTAAAGTTCGTAAAGAACGCAGAAATAAGGGCTTTGATTTCGTACAAAGATTCTCATTGAGAGCTGGCGAAACTAGACGAGCAATTATCTTAGACGCTCGCATTGCTAATTTTTCTATAGTTGAGCATGAAATCTGGGACAAATCAACTAACAGATACAAGCACTTCTCTTGCACTAAAGAGATTGAAGGTACTTGCCCGCTATGCAAAGATAACCATAAGCGTAGCAGAGTGATGTTCCTAACTATCCTAGAACTATTGGACACCCCAGTAACTAGTAAGAATGGAACCGTACATACCTATTTCCAAAAACTATTAGTAGTCAAAGAGTCTCAACATGACCAATTCTTTGTCTTTGAGCGTTTAATTGAAAATGGTACTACTGGTCTTTCTACTACTAGAGGTCTTGAAATCATGCTAGCTAGAAATAATGAGAGTACCTCACCTAGAAGTGGTATTCCTCAAATCACTGATACTGGCTCAATTTACTTGAAGCAGCACTCAGAAGAAGAACTACTAGCTAATTATGGTAGCCCTGAAGTTAAGAATAAAGAAGGCGCAGTTGTTAAGCCAGCTAACTGGACTATTCAACCTATTGATTACAATGCAATGTTCCCTAAACCTAGCGTTGCAGTTATCGAAGCTGAGTATGCTCAATGTGTACCTAGCACTGATTTCTCAGGTGGGCAATCTTATGCTCCTATGAGTAACACTACAGACACAGAAGACGAAGACACAGAAGAGAATCCGTTTAGCGCGTAAAAGCTATGACCAAAAAGCCTTTTTTATCAGGATGGTATTACCTACCTGTAGACTTGGTTTCGGATTTAGAGCTAGAATCTATTAAAAAGCAATTAACTGCAAAACCTAGGAATCTAGCCGATCCGAAACAAGAGATACAGATAGCTAATTACTCATTGGATAAGGAAGGCTTTATTGGTTTACCTATAGATTGGGCCTTAAAGAAATTCCCACATCTTGATTACGAGGACAAAAGATGTACGGAAGGAACCTTTAAGGCTAATCTTATTCCTACCCCAAGAGACGCTAGTCAATTAGCTTTTATGGAAGATATATTAAAAGCATTAGAAGACCCTGTTCAATCGGGAGTTCTGGCTGTTGCCCCTACTGGGTGCCATAAAAAGGGCGCTAAAGTCATTATGTACAATGGCGGCTTTAAGAAAGTTGAAGATGTTGAAGTCGGAGATCAATTACTTGGGCCTGATGGTTTACCTAGGACTGTAGTTCAGTTATGTAGAGGAAGAGGGCAGATGTATGAAGTATCCCCTGATAACAGAGTAAAACAATACGGGTTTGAGCCCTTCGTAGTTAATGAAGACCATATCCTATTTATAAAAGATACTGAAGTTTGTACTGATAAAACTAAGAAGACAAATCATAAACGATTACTCTCGCCTTATTATCCGCTAGCAGTTAAAGACTATTTGAATGTGTCTAAATATTTAAAGAGCAGACTACGTTTATGCAGAAGAGAAGTCCCTTTATTCGGTGATAGAGTTCCATACTTGCCCAGCATCCCGCCTTTAACTATGGCTAAGATTATTACTTCCTCCCCTGAGAAGGTTCGTGATAACGCTGAATGGATGTCCCTCTTAGAAAAGTATAACTATATGGAACTATCAATGGGGCTGGCTTATGTTCCGACAGAATATTTATTCGCCCCTAGAGTAATGCGAATGGAGCTTCTAACTGGGTTAATGGATGCTTTGATGGACAAAGGTCTTTCTAAATCTAGAGGGATGCTCGTATACAGAAACCCTGATGTAACTATCCAGAAGAATATAGAGTTTTTATGTATGTCCCTAGGTATGCAGGCTTCTGAGATCTCTATCAATCAATATAATGAATTTAATGTCAGTAAAACTTATACAATCAAGGGTTATGAAAGTCTGCAAACTTTAGCTGATTCAGTAAATCTTGAACTACAAGAGAATGAGAAAGCTTATTATGGGGAATATACTCAAACTTTTAAAATAACCAAGAAGGGGTCTAAGCCTATGACTTATTATGGGTTTACCCTTGACAAAGATCATTTATATATTACTGATGATTATATAATTCACCACAATTCAGGTAAGACTGTTTCTGCTCTCCATGTTGCAGCGAAATTAGGTAAGAAGACATTAGTAGTTTGCCCTTTAACTAGATTAGTCTCCCAATGGAAAGAAGAGGCTAAAGAGAAGCTTGGGCTTACTGACGATGACATAGGAATAATCCAACAAGACCGATCAGATCATAATAAAGCTTTTGTAATAGGGTCTATGCACTCTATAGCCATGCACGATTATCCCCCTGAAGTCTATGAGTCATTTCCTTTTCAAATAACTGATGAATTGCATGTAGCTGGTAGTCCTGTGCTACGAAACGCTCTAACTAAGTTTAATAGCAAGTATAAACTAGGACTTACAGCTACACCAGATAGGCCAGACGGAGCTGATGTTATTTATGAGCAACATATAGGCACTCCTAAAGTTAAGGCTAAAGCCAAAGGGCTGCAAGTAGATGTCATGCCTATTATATTTGAAAAAGATGAGCCTTACTGGGGGGCTGACCTTAATCAGAAGATACTGAGTCTCTCAAAAGATGCCTCTAGGAACCAGGCTCTTGCCAATATTATTGCCCTCATGTATAATGGTAATCGACAGACAGTGGTAATCGGAGCAAAGATAAAGCAGCTTGAAACTTTAATGAAAATGTGTAAAGAACTAGGAGTCCCAGAAAGTGTAATGGGGCAATATACAGGGGAATCTAATTCTAATGGTAAAGTAATTGTTTTAAAGAAACCTACTGTAATTGATAAGAAGTTTACTTATGTATTGAAAAGAACTAAGAAATTAGACAGACAATACCCTGCTTTAAAACAGTATGATAATAATATTGAATTTACCAACTGTTCTCTTTATGCCCAAGATGCTGTCCAAGGCACTATTAAAGGAACTGAGATTGAAATGGTTATTCCTTTAAGCTGTTTAAAGATGCAGGTTTTATCCCAGGTGAAATTAAAATCCACAAAAGCAGATTTAGATTATATAAAAGATAATTCCCAGATTCTATTCTCCACTTACGGCATGATGGGCCTAGGTGTAAATATCCCTAGATTAGATTGCGGCATAGATGTAACCCCTAAGTCCAGTTTCGCGGCCCAAGTGATTGGACGGATAAATCGTGCTCTACCAGGCAAACGTAAACCTATTTGGGTAACTCCTGTAGACACGAACACTCCTGAATTTGTAGGAATGTACCATAGCAGAGTAAGGCAATATAAGGAAGAAGGACATAATATTTTAGAACCAAGGAGAATGATAAATGGAAAACTCGAAACGCAGAGGGCGTAAACCCCTAACACCGTGGGTAAACCCTACTGAAAGATATAATAATGATCCTGAATATAAGGAACATAGAAAGGATTTAATCCGCGCTCACGCTAGAAAGGTTAGAGGGGTTAAAACTAGCCCTTTTGATGCTTCTAAAAACTTAAGTAAAATTAATCAATTTGCCTCTATGAAGCATGTGGTTTCGGGTGTAAGCTGTGAGAGTATCCTTTGTTTGAACGCAGAAGAACTAGGACAGGCTTTAGGTGGCTACAATAAGAAAACTATCCATAACTGGCTTAGAAGTGGATTATTACCGTCACCTGTTCTAGAGGTCTTAAGCCATGAAGGTAAAAACGAAGGGGCATACACTGTAGAAGAGGCTGAGGCTATTGCACCAGTAATAGTAGAAATGCAATCTAAGCTACTTCAATTAAAAGATCCAAGTGGGATTTATAAAAATAAGATACGTAAAGCAATACAAGGAGCATGGAAATAATGGAAACACAACAAGTAATAGCAAGAGGACATTCAGAGGTTAGCCTAGTGGCGGGGAAAGATATCCTTAAAACAGTAGAGAAAGATCACGAGGCTGTTGTAGAAGTGCCTAAAGATGCTTTCGCTAAGGTAGGGGTTCGCCGAGAATTTACTAAGAATCTAGGTAATTACCAGTCCATAAAAGGTGGAGTCTGGATAGAGATGCCATCAGGACTTAGCCCTAGTGAGATTAAGAATACCTATGACTCTATTGGATTAATGGTTTCAAATCTATCTGCAGTAGAGCTTAAGGACGCTATCGAGTGGTCTGATGAAGTAGGGTTGAATTAATGAGTAAAGACCAAAATTACGGTAAACAAATCACACAGTCGCTTTTAGATAAGCTCAAAGAAGCACGCAAACAGTTCGGCGATACAATTACTCTTGGCAGTGAAGTAAGCCTCTGTAACTATATCCCTACTGGAAGCTTCTTCTTAGACTTAGCCTTGTTAGGAGGCATCCCTGAAGGTGTAGGCGTGATGTTCTCAGGAGATCCTAAAACAGGGAAGACTACGATGTGCCTAAAAGCAGTTGCTAGTTTCCAGAAGAAGTATCCTGATAAATATGCTATGTGGATAGATGCTGAGAACTCTTTTGATCCGATTTGGGCCGCTAAACACGGAGTAGACTTAAATAGAATTCTTGTAGTTAGACAAAAGAACGCAGAAGATATAGTGGACAAGTTAGATGGGTTAATGTCAGACCCTCAATTAGGGCTGGTAGTAGTAGATTCTATTGCTATGTTAAACCCTTCACCTATCATTGATAAATCTGCTGCTGACAATCATATAGCCATCCCAGCCAGATTAATGTCAGTAATGATTCGTAAATTGAATTATCACTTGTCTAACGCCATGATAGAAGGTCGAGTACTAACTATCTTGATGATTAATCAATGGGCTATAGATGTAGGTAAAATGTTCGGCGATAAAAGAGTCCTCCCGGGCGGCAAGAAGCAGGGGTATTTTGCACACGTTCACGTAGACTTTGGCGGCTATAAAGAAGAGATGTGTAAAGAGAAGGGTGAGGAAAGTTTACTTGACCATACCGTCCATAGATTTACCATTAAAAAGACTAGATTAGGCAGCTCCATACTACAAGGCCAGTTTTGTTTGAATAGAAATATCTTTAGGACTGATATGAATGAGGGTGATATTGATGAGGTAGCTCCGATACTCTCTTATGCTGCTACTAGGGGGCTTGTTACAGGGTCAGGAGCTTCAGCTAAGATGTTAACTCTACCATTTACAGGAGAGGTAATTGAGAGTAAAACATTCAAAGGACTAGAAGAGCAGCTATTGGCTAACCCAGATAAGTACGCTGAGTTGAAATTAGCCCTAATCACTGAACATCGTGAACGAATTAAAACACCTAAACTCCCAGAAGATGGTTATTTAATTGATAGAGTCTGGGATAAAGATTATGTTCAAACGCCCCAAGCAGCAGGGTAATAGAAAATACATAGCCCAAAGACATAGCCCTAAACAGGAAGCACGTACTGCTAAAGAATATGGCGGGCATGTAACTATAGGCTCTGGAAACAAGCATATGAAAGGTGATGTCAGAATTCCGGGGCTGGCTAGAATCGAGAATAAATGCACTGCTAAGAAATCTTTTTCTATTACTATAGACATGATCAAGAAACTGAGGGATAATGCTATTGGGTATGGTGAAATACCTATCATACAGATTGACTTTATAGATTCTGATGGTAATGTAGTAGAACAAGTAGCGGTTGCCCCACAAAAACTAATAGAGGCCTTATTTAATGTCAAGACTATCGAAAGCACTACACAAGAACCCACCTAAGGAGCTTAAAAATTCCACCCCGGTGAAATCGGCCCCTCAACAGGAATTAAAACAAGCCGTAATACCCCCTAATCCGCCACCTTCAGAACCAGCCCCAAGAGCTATACCTACTATAGATATTTCTAAATTAGATGTATTATCTTTAAAGTCAATAATAGATGATGAGGATAGAAGACCAGAGCCAATTAGATACGATGCTGAATATACACATGTATCGTCAATTTTAGATGCTTGCCCAAGAAACTTAGTTCTAATGTATAGGATGAAGCAAAGTAATTCAGGCAAGCAAGCCTTCTCTAAGTCCCATACTGGCGGGCACAAGGTCATGTGGAAGATAGGCAGAGCTATAGAAGCCCATATCCGTGAGACTCTTTTCAAACGTCTAGGCTATAAGCATATATATGGTATCTGGAAATGCGATTGCGGAAATATCGTAGAGAAAGGCACATGTTCTGATTTACATTGCCCTAAATGCGACAGTAAGAACTATAACTACTTTGAGTATTCTATTTTTAACGAAGAAGCCAAGATTGTAGGTAATCCAGATGGACTGCTTATCTATAAAGAGAAGTTGATGCCTCTAGAGATTAAGTCGATGAATAGCAAGGATTTCGATAAATTAGAAGCCCCTGTCCCTAAGCATATCCAACAGGTTCTATTCTACAGGTTACTTCTACTTAGAAACGGTATGCCTGCATCTGACGTAGTCCGTTTAATTTACTGCACTAAGGATTTTAAGTTCGGTTCCCCTTATAAAGAATTCATTGTGGATGCCACTAAAGATCCAAACAGACTCTTCGTAGAGCAGATGTTCAATACGTCTAAAGAGATTTATGAGCATAAGCAGAATGGCACTTTACCAGAACGCGTTATGTGCTCTAGCTGTGATTGTACGACTGCAAAGAATTGTAATACCTTAGTGGAGTGTTTTAGCTTATGACAGTATTTTTAGGACTAGATTTAAGCATCACCCAGACAGGCTACTGCATAGCAGACTCAAAGGCACCCATCAAATACGGAACCATTGATACCAAGAAAAAGACCTATAGTGATGTTCTTGCTATAAGCAGATTTCATAAAGTAGATTACATATATGAAGTTATCCAAGAATTACTCTTCGCTAGATACGACAATGAGCCTATTTCCTATGTTGCCCTAGAAGGCTATGCTATGGGTATAAGCGCTGGGAAGAATACTAGTTTATGTGACCTAGCGGAATTAGGGGGAATAATCAAGAACCACTTATATTCTAGAGACATCCCCTTTCTAGTAGTTCCGCCTAAGTCTTTGAAGAAGTTTATTACAGGTAACGGAAACGCTAGTAAGGATATGATGATCCAAGCAATCTCTGATATTTATGGCTTTAATACTACGAACAATAATATTGCAGATGCTTACGGGTTAATGGTTGCAGCAAGAGCCCAGTTTGAGCCTGGATTCATTACTAAAGAAAAGAAAGAGATATTAGACAAGTGTTTCGTAATAAAGGATAAATAGATATGGAAAATATGAGAGCAAAATATACACCTGGAGATGAGGTAGTCTTTTTAAAGAAGAAAGAAGGAACAGAGCATACTCGGCTTGACCTGCACCGTGGTGATAAGATGGCAGTTTTAGATTGCTTAAAACTTTTCACATATAGATGCGCCATTATATCAGGTAGAACTCATAGGTCTGGTTCTATAGTCACTGTATATGAAGACGAAATAGATGTGGCTGATTTCTATGAATATGACCCAGAGACAGGGGAATTATGCAAAAGAATGGTTGAACTTCAAGACACTTCCTTAATAGAGCCCATTAGAGATTTCACCCCGGTAAAAAGCTCAATCCCTGTCACACACACTAGAGAAGTAGCTTTAGCAATCCAAGAACACTCAGATATTATTTCTTTCACTAAAGAGTGTGCTAACAATGCTCAAAGATACAACTTCATGGTAGGCGGCCTATTAATACATATGGCAAATACTAGAGAGCATGTAAAGAACGGATTTGCTGATGACCATAAAGGATTCGAGGCTTTTGTAGAATCAGTCTTAGAGTTTAGATACGGTAAAGCTCGTTACCTAATGAACGCTTACCAGAAATTCACCGCCCTTGAAGTTCCTGTAGAAAGACTAGAGAAGATTGGTTGGACTAAAACACGAGTGCTAACACAGGTAGCTTCTAAAGAGAATTTTGATGAGCTGGTAGACTTTGCTGAGAGCCATACTAGAGAGGAGCTTGAGGATCATATAAAATATAAATATCATAAAACAGATGTTCAAGGAAGGCCAGTCATAGAATTAAATCTAGCGGAAGCGCCTAGGTACACTAAGATGTTTCGCCTAATAGAAGAAGATTCAAAGATGCTAGATTTAGCGATTGATATTGTAAGAAATAATATAGAGGTAAGCTCTGACTCAGAAGCATTGGCTTTTATAATCAGACATTTCCTAACATCTAATATGGCTAGAGGAGTCGAGTTAGAAGACTCAGTTAAATTGCTAGAGGAATTCTACAGGGTTAAATTACAAGTTGTTAAATAGGCTCATACACTGATATACACTTGAAAAGCAAGCACATTTTTGATGTTTCTAATTAGAATTATTTAACCTAAATCCTTATAGACAGACTATTAAACCTGGCATAAACTAGAGGAACCGCAAAAAACGGCACTTAAAATATACATGTATCCAAACATAGAAATAGACTACAGCAGAGACGAGAAACTGACTAACTTTGCCAAACGACTACTAGAAGATCACTATATGCTCCCAGACGAGAAGTCCCCTCAAGAGGCTTTTGCTAGGGCATCTTTGGCTTATTGTTACGGTGATTACGCGTTAGCTCAAAGAATATATGATTATGCTAGTAAAGGCTGGTTTATGTTCGCAAGCCCTGTTCTTTCTAATGCCCCCGTACCTGGCAAACAAGTTAAAAGTCTCCCTATTAGCTGCTACTTAACGTACATGTCAGACTCTCTGGAGGGCATCATAGATCATTCTTCAGAAGTCCGCTGGCTTACAGTCAAGGGCGGGGGTGTAGGTGGGCATATAAGCTCAGTACGGTCAGTTAGCGATAAGGCTCCAGGCCCTATTCCATTCCTACATTCTATAGACGCTGACATGCTAGCTTTTGCACAAGGAAAGACGCGTAGAGGGGCATATGCGGCATACCTAGATATCTCCCACCCTGATATAGAGGAATTTATTAGCATGAGGCTCCCTGAGGGTGATGTCAATCGTAGATGTACAAATCTCCATAATGCAGTTAATATAACTGATAAGTTCCTACATGCAGTTAAAAATAACTTAGATTGGGACTTGATAGACCCTAACGATAAGACGGTTAGAAGTACGGTATCTGCTAGAGGGTTATGGCAGAAGATCATAGAAACAAGATTCAGAACAGGCGAGCCTTATATGTTTTATATAGATGAGGCAAATAGACAATTACCTACGCCGCTACAGGAAAAAGGTTTAAAGATTAACGGGTCTAATATCTGTATAGAGATCACCCTGCCTACTAGCCCAGATCGCACAGCAGTCTGTTGTCTGAGTTCAGTTAACCTTGAATATTATGATCAATGGAAAGACACTCAAATGGTAGAGGATCTAATAACTCTCCTCGATAATGTCCTTCAACACTTTATAGACAATGCCAGTGATCAAATATCTAAGGCCAGGTACTCAGCAACCAGGGAAAGATCTATAGGGTTGGGGGCTATGGGATTTCATTCTTACTTACAAAGTAGGTCTATACCTTTAGAATCAGTAGCTGCTAAATCAATAAATAAAGCAATGTTCAGGTTAATTAAAGAGAAAGCAATTAAACAAACTAAAAAGCTAGCTATTGAAAGAGGCGAATATTTAGACGGCATTGGGTCTGGAAGGAGGAACTCACATTTAATTGCCCTAGCCCCAAATGCTAACAACAGTATCATTGCAGGAGCGTCCCCTTCTATAGAGCCTATCAAGTCAAATGCCTATACTCATAATACTAGGGTAGGCTCGGTTCTGGTGAAGAATAAGCATTTAGAAGCCTACTTAGAGTTTATAGGGCATGATAATGAACAAGTTTGGTCTGATATAGCTATTAACGGTGGCTCAGTACAGCATTTAGATTTTATCCCGGGTGAAATAAAAGAGGTATTTAAGACAGCTTTTGAGATTGACCAAAGATGGTTAGTGGATTTGGCTAGAGATAGACAGGAGTTTGTATGCCAAGCCCAGTCATTAAACTTATTCTTCCCTGCAGGAATAGAGAAGTCTATTGTTAACGCAGTTCATTTAAGAGCGTTTTCTAAAGAAGGTACAGGAGTTCCATTAAAGAGTCTTTATTACCTAAGAACAGAAGCAGGGGCTAAAGTGGATAAAGTCTCTGAGAAAGTAGAACGTAAAAAGCTCGGAGTGTCTGAGGCGGAGGAGTGTGTAGCGTGTTCAGGGTAGATGATAATTTAGAAGATGTCATAGATAAACTCTCCCAGCTCAAAGGACTGATGTCTATTATTGAACGTCTATCTCTAGACCTAGATTTTAGATTGGAGTTAAACGAGGTAATAGAAGATAGCGAATATGCAAATGATTATTTCGAGAGCAAAGTTCTAGGTAAGCTAGATGCAGTATTAAAGTTATTTAATCAAAAAGTTAAAGAGGCTAAAACCCTGTCAACTGAAACAGAGAAGTCTTTATTGCTTTGGTATTTAAAGAATAAGTCTGAGTAAATGAAATAAATATTATTAACCAAGACAAATTAGTTTGGTATAAATAGGAGAATAGATGTTAAAAGAACCAAGTAAATCTTATAAGCCTTTCCATTACGAATGGGCCGTAGCCGCGTCTAAAGAACATGCCGCTATTCATTGGCTGGAGGAGGAAATAGATTTAAGCCCTGACTTAGCCGACTGGAAGAACGGCTCTATGAACGAGGTTGAGAAGCATCATGTTACCAATATTTTAAAACTCTTCACCCAGCAGGACTTAGGAGTTAGCAACGTCTACTATGATTATTTAATCCCTGTCTTTAAGAATAATGAGATTAGGATGATGCTGGGGGCTTTTGCATCTATGGAGAGTATCCACCAGAGAGCGTATGCACTGTTAAATGACACCCTAGGTTTGCCAGAGGATTCGTATACTGAATTCCGAGAATACAAAGAGATGTTAGATAAAATTGATTTCATTGAAGATAATGAGATAGACACTGACTCAGGCGTAGCTAAAACCATAGTCAAGCAAATATTTAGTGAAGGCGTTTCTTTATTTGGCTCGTTCGTCATGCTTTTAAATTACAGAAGATGTAAGGTTACGGCTGATGGTAAAGAATTATCGAGCGGGAAAATGCCAGGTATGTGTACCGTTGTTGAATATTCAGTCAGAGATGAAGACCAGCATTGTCAAGGCGGGATCAAGTTGTTTAGAGAGTTTATGAACGAGAACCCCCATCTAATAACTGATACCTTTAAAAAAGAGATCTATGAGATGGCAAGAACTGTTGTGGCGTTAGAAGATAAATTTATTGACTTAGCTTATGAGATGGGGCCTGTAGAAGGCTTAACAAAAGAAGAACTAAAGGAATACATTAGGTACCTAACAGACCGTAGGTTAATCCAAATAGGGCTTAAGGGCAATTTCAAAGTTAAAGACAATCCTCTACCGTGGGTAGACATAATGATTAATGGTAATAATCACAGCAATTTCTTTGAGACTAGAGTGACTGATTATCGTAAAGCCGGAATGATAGGCGAATGGGGATGGCCTGAGGAGGTAGAAGATGAGCAATGTACGACATCTGCAAATAGCTGAGACAGGAGATAGAGAGATTGATAGAATACGTCTCTTAAAGAACGAAATCCAAGAGCTTGAACGCGAATGGACTAGCTTCCACACCAGTAAGAATTTGCCTAAAAGTAAGGCGTTTAATAAAAGACTCAGAGATATAATCTTAGAGAAGAAAGAGTTATTTGAAGAGCTTATAGGTACCTATGAAGAAACTCATAGAGTTAACGCTATACCTTACCCTCTGGCTTAGTTTTAGTAGCATCAGGGGCAACAGCCACTCTCGTTACTTCCTCTACCCCGGCTAAGTTATTAGCATTAGCCAATGATTGAACTATAGGGAACGGTATGTTAGCCCATGGCTTATCGCTTAGAGGGATATTAGTACCTAGAACTTCGTTAGTTATATCAATAGCAATGTTACTCGTAATAGCACCCATTAAGTTCAAGGTCGTAAATAACTTCGTCAGACCATCCTCTGAGGCGATTCTAGGTGGGTTAGCCTTAAATTCCCAGTACTTAAGCCTTGTGGCATCTTTCCCATAGACAACAGCAGGAAGGATCTTAGTATTGAATAATCTTTCTATCTTAGCTCTTTCAGGCATAAATACTTGAGACTCCGCCATAGCTTTAGCTGAATCGGCTGTATTCCTAGAGTAATCAGTACTAAGACCAATTAGAATATCTGGGATACGGAAAGAGGATTGAATCTTCCTTCTATTGTTAGTATCGTAATCTTGGAACTGCTCATCATTCTGCCTTTCATTGCCAAGCATTTGAATATTCATTCTAGGAGGTTGAACTTTACCGTCATCACTAGCAGCATCTTGGTCGCCCGTAGCTTCTAAAACAATGATACGTTGCATAGACTCTCTTCCTTTCACCGAGGTGAGAAATCTCTGCAAATTAGCTACAGAACCTTCTGTTAAGAACCCGCCAGATAACAACACGGCCATGTTAGGGACAGCGTTTTCTTTGAAGAATTGGAAGTTCGTTAATTCACATTCCCTAGAACCTAGAATTGCAGGGATGTTGTTTATATATCTAGGACTGCCATAAAGATTATCAGGATCATATATTGATATATGTATTAACTCTGTAGCGATTAAACTATCAGGAACCTTTTTAGACTCAGACTCATATTTACCAGTCTTAGAGTTTAATATTCTAGGGTCGCCAAACTCCTTATAGTAGGTATAATTCCCGTTAGAAGGGACATAGGCGTATTTACGATAGAACTTATCAAAGGTAGTCTTGTTTGGTTTCTTGTTATCAGCCCCTGAAGGGATTTTAAACGTAACTGCTACAGGTGCCGCATCAGTGTCTAGTTTTATTAAGCGATACTTATGAGAGCGGACATTATAAAGCTGAGTTACATTACCCTTAGCGTTCCTGACAACTTCAATAAAAGCATAACCCAATGTCTCTAAATCCTGTCTGGCAATCTCCCTTATCTCCGTAAGAGTAGTCTCAGGATTAGGGTTTTCAGTGAAGAATCTTAAAGAATCTAGCTCCGCCCTAGCAGCAGTAGAATCTTTCTGGTCTAGAGGGAGGGATTTATTAAAAGCATATCGTTGCCCTGGAGACTCTATATTAGCCACCATTGAAGCTATACATTGTAGAAGTACGTTATTCTTCTTAGGCAGTTTGACTAATACTTCTGGGTTTTCAGGGGGTTGAATAATCCCTTCTGTCGTAAAACCTAATTCGTTATCCGTAGGGATCTTCTCAGCCTTATTTAATAAAACCTCTCCGAATACTTCCTTACTACTGGAGAACAAATAAGCCCCTTCACCCTTCTTTCTTCGAGAAATTTCTATGGTTTCAGTGTGTACTGGTGTAGATTTTAGCGATTTCTTCGGTTTTTTAGCCATTAAACCATTGTATCACTCATTTAATGAGGAGTTATTTAGCGTTTTTAGCTTTGAAGTCTTTATAATCTTTCAACAAGAACCCAATAGCTTTGATAACTATAGTTCTTTGATCGTCTTCACTATATGGAGCTAGAATCCTATTACGTTCAGCTTTGCCCGCAGAAAGGTAGTTGTCTGCTAGTAGTCTTAATTTGCTCGAATTTTCCATTGACATGTTTTATTAATCTCCATTCTTTTAAAAACTCTATCCCGTCTTGTGTGATTGTATAGCGTTTATTCTCGTCTTTATCAACAAACCCTAATTCATAGTAGTTGTTTAATACTCTTACCATAGTGGCAAAATGGAAACTTGTCAAGTTAGCAAGAGATGCAGTATTTTCACCTGGGTTAAATAAAACCACCTCTATTATAGGTATATAATCTATAGTTGATTTCTGCTTCCTTAGTTCGTACTTACATTCCAAGCTGCAGCCAGTAAGCCACACTTTTCGGCGATTAAACTCCTTAGATCGAGCTTTCTTTTCTTGCTTGCAACAAGGGCATACAAACGTAGTATAGAACTTATCCTCACTAATAACATATTCAGCCATTAAATTCATATTTCTCTCCTATTGACGTAACGTCTTAACTTTAAATCCTTGATCTTTAAGTTTATTAAATAAATCTTCTTGGTCAGCCTCAGACGTACACTCCACTATTAATTTATAGCTAGAGGACATCCCTAACGGCGTATCATCATCTTGGAAATTATCAACTTTATCTTCATTGAGGAACGGGAGTTCTTTTTGCTCAAAGCCCCATACCATTAAATCTTGAGGGTTGTACATTTGCAGTAAGTCATAGTCCCATTCCCCAGCCTCATTCTTATTCATTCTGACCATTAACTGGTCTACTTCATTAGGGGTTAGAGTTCTATTAGGCACATAAACATCTACAGTCTTTTTCCCCATAGCCCTCATAGTCTCTAAACGAGCGTGCCCTGATACCACTGTCCCGTCTCTATTAATATTGATTGGCTGCGCTAGGCCGAACTTACCAATGGAGTTCTTTAAATCCTTCATCCCTTTCTCAGTGAAAAACCTAGGGTTCTGCGGATGCGGAGTAAGCTCCTCTATATTCCTAGTTTCTAATATCCATTCTATTTGTTCACTCATCTTGTTGGCCCTTTCCTTCTAACAGCTACTCTACGTTCAGTCCTGTCTATCATTAAAGAATTATCTATCGGCTCAATTACTTCGTCTTCAACAATAGTTGACCCTGTAGTTATATCTATTCCTGATCTTACTTTTCTATTCTTCAAAGCTAATGCAACACAGCCACAAACAGCATCAGACGCGTCCTTACTTGACTTACTGCGGTGGTCAACTTTGTTCTTAGCCTCGTTCTTCTCTAAAGAAATCAATTCTTCAAATAAAATATCATTAGGAATAATGTCTATCCTATCTTCATAAATAAGCCTTCTAAGATCCTCGTAATGTTGAATATGTTTATCTACTGAAAGTAATTCTGCTGGAACACCTGCTTTGCGCCACATCTGCCTAGACTCAGCACTATTAAATTGGTCATAAGAAACTTTAGCTATATTAAGTCCGTGAATTTCCCTTAACTCAAGAATCCATCTTCTAACATCAGCTATGTCAATGTGATGAATCGTGCTAGGGGTAATAGTCATAACCAGCTCTACATCAATAATAGGTACACGTTCTATTAAACCATCATCAGTTTTACGCTTCTCGAATCTATTAACTTTACATATAGCAATCCCGCATCTGTCTTTAGAAATAGATAAGTCGATATGTACAAATCTAGGGGTATTTTTATCGCTAGGGAGATGCTCTTCAATAACATCAGGCATACCGTCTTTAGCATGTACGTTTTGCTTAGTAACCCAAGACTTAATCCCTCTTGCACGATACCTGTCCATACAGGCGTGAACCTTATCAGTGTTATAAATAAATCTATTAATCGCTCCTGAAGCTATACCTAAAATATCCCTTTGAGAGTTCTCAGGGTCTGTACGGAACTTCTCCTCATATTCTATAGGGATCTGTAAAACTAAACCGCTTTCAGGGTAATCTTTACCAGGCACATCTTCTGGAGTCAGGATTTTAGCCGGGTGTATATTAGAGCTAACTAAGTAAGTAAATTTCTCCCCGCAGTATTTCTCAGGCGGTTGAGCTTCGTACTGCTTACGTTTAATAATCTTGACGTGCTTGTCTTTTATAGGGTCTACCTCTGCTATACGTTGCTCTAGGAAGTCATCCTGATAGTGGACAGAAGAAGAAAGATAGATACCGCCAGGGTTAGGCCCTCTGGTTATACAGCGAGACATCCGTCTATTAGTCAGAGTGCGATAAAGAATATCTGCTTGGTTATAAAGACCGCCCCTACCATCAGCACCCGCAACCTGCCTAGAGTTTTCAATCAACGCTAAGAAGTTAATCTCGTCCACTGCAGCAGCGATAATAGCTTGCCCTATCTGAGAATCAGTGTCAGCCACAGCAGGGAGCATTATTACGTTATCTTCTAATTCAAGCTCATGCTCTTTATTCTTATTCCACTTAATTCTTCTTTTGGTATAAGGCATCTCAATAAACATTTGCCTAATCGGCTTATAGAGAACTTTCCTAGTAACTGATTCTTTAACAGACTGTAAGATGCAAACCAGAGGGGTAGTTTTATCCAGATTGAATAAGCGTTGAGGGCGATTAAAGCATGTTAAGTAATAAAGACTGTAAGCCATGCTAATGGAGACTAGGAATGATTTACCAGTATTACCAGAGATGAATACCTTTCCGTTTCTTCTGAACAGGAGCAGGGAGGTAGAAACCTCGAAACAGTATTTGTAAGGATCAGCTTTGTTGGCTTTAATGATAGAAACTTCTAAAGGGTATGTATATATGTCATTACATTCTTTTATTATATATTTCCCCCCGGTGAAAAGACACTCAGCTCTAATCCCTAATCGACAAAGTGCGTATTGTATCACCCCTGCGTTCATTTCAGAAGCAGTTACTATACCGTCTGGAGTACCGTAAGATTCATATACTTCCTCCATCAGAACTTCCAACTGGATGTCAGTTGCCTCTAATAAAGTCTCAGGTAGTTCTTGATTTAAAGTCGGAGCTTGAACATACAACCATCCGTTTTCTAAGGTTCTATAATCGACTTTAGACCTATCTAAAATATCTATCGTCCTCTCCTTATTCTTGAGGTCTTTTATAAAGCACATATTACTAAAGCCGACAAAAGAGCCCCTTAGAATACACATCATAGTTGCTTTAAACATATAAAGCTTAGAGTCCAGCCCTTCGGCCTTATAATCAAACGTAGTTAAAAACTTACCTTTAAATGTTCCAGCAATTACCTGCTCGGCTACGTTTTCAGCAGACTCTATTTTATATTCTTCGCCTTCCTTGTAATAAACTCTATGTTCAGGGGAAAGTACTTGATCCACACCTTCGCCTTTAAAGTGATAAAAATACTCACATCTCTTTTCAATGAAATCAATAGGCCTAGTGAATGATATCTTTCCACCCGGGTGAAATTGTGCCACCTTAGTTCTTTTAGGGTAGTCCTTCATTTTAACCCAACCCCTCGGAGATAAATATTCAGTTTCCCCGTCCACACACCCAGTCGCGCCCCCAAGGATAACCTCTAGAATAGGGCTAGCTCCTAACATATGGTCAGGGTGCATTGCTCGTAGATCCTCTTTCAAAGAAGGCCATAATACGATCTCCCCTTTAGATGCCCCTAAGAATTCCTCGCTCTCTATAAACTCATCAATAGTAACAGGGACTTGCTTCATGCAGTCAACGGCTTTTAAATAGTCAGTATTGCCTTCAAGCACGGCCTTCTGATAAGCGTGACGAATAATGGCCCCCTTTCTAGTCTGCCCCTTTCTTTCTAATAATTCATAAGCATCATCAGCTCTGTCGAGAATCTCTCTCTTACTAGCTGGTAAATCATCGTAGTGCATTAGTCTATTGAATAATCCTCTTCTTCTTTCTCTTCTGTGATAACAGGCTCAAAATCCTCGCCCTTAGCTATCATTTCTATAATCTGTTTAATTTCTTGAGCATCATCTGCCGCAGAATATCCAGAAGTACCAGGGTCAAATTTCTTATAATCATAGAAGCCAACCACCTGAAGTAGTCTGTGCATATCTGCCTCGGCCCTTAAAGCCAAATCTATATAGTGTTTTTGGACATGAGGATTAGTGGCGTATTTCCTTATAGCTCTTTGGGAGGTTTCTTTAAGAGAATTATAAAAGGCTATACGTTCACCGAGGAAATCATTAGGCTGGACAGACTGCAGCTCGCTAGACATTGATGCCTTCAGCTTAGTTTTGATCTTCCTAACTTCAGTAGGAGTTATACCTAAAATATGAGCTATCTCTATAGAGCTAAACCCGTCATTAAGCATAGTATTTACAGTTTTATGTAAAAACCTCTTAGCCTCGTCCTCACCATAGACTTGATGTATGATGGCAATCTTATCTTTAGTTGGTAAATTACCAAAAGACTTACCTAAATCAGCAACAACCTCTACACTGGCACTGTCTTCTTTTGGAATAGCCCTACCGCGCCCAACAGGTTTATTTGTTAAGAATTTCCGCTCTATATCCTTATTTAAGAAAGGTTCCTCATCCATCAGTAATAGTATTACACCAGTATTAATTATTGTCAAATATGAGCTAGCCAAGGTACTAATATGGGGATATGATAGAGCTATGAGCTTCGTAGAAGACAAAACAGAAGAGATAGAAGACTATATCCATATATTGTCTAAGAAATACGGCCCAGACTTCCACGATGAAGCCACTAAAATATGGGCAATGTCCCTAGATATAGCCAGAGCGGTGTGCTATGAAGATTTTAAAGAACTCCTAGAGGCTATACAACAAAATGCCAATAAACTATTAAGAAAGCACGGCTTAGAGATGGATATAACCAGATTAGTCAGCATGGATGAGTTTGAGAAGAAAGGAAATTACGACTTTAGCTCCGAACATTAACAATATTTAATTTGACCTGGGTGAAATCTTTAGTGTATATTGGTGTACATCGGGAATGGTGTAATTAACATGTTCTCCCACGGGGGAGGGTGATACAGGTGAAAAAACTCTAACTAAGTCCTGTTTTCCGATCATTATGAAGATGGCGATCTACGAATAAGCAGAATAAGTAGAGTGCGTTATTGGACAATAACTTTGCATCAGAGTAAAGCACCAATAATGGTTTAGCGCCGGCATCACAGAAAGGATTGGCTCACCTAGCAAAAACGAGCCACACATGCCCTGTCGTCTAAGAGAAGGACACCCTCTACCTGAGGGAAATAGTGGAGCGTAATACCTCACTCAGGGCGCATATTCAAAGGAAACACAATGAAAGAACACCACATCCCATACGTAGTCTACGCTTTAGCAATAGTCATTATATTCGGTATATGTCAAACCATTACATTAAATCGTAAGATGTACGCCTTGACTAAATGTATAGAGGGTAGAACGTATGTTTATGATTACTCTGAGCTAGAGTCTAACCCTTTAATCAATAAAGAAAGTTTAAAGAGAGTGGCCGATATACATTTCTATGAGTGTGTTGCCAAAATTGACAGATAGATATATAGTAATTATATGAGTGACTTCCAAGTAAACCTAGTAGAGATTTCAGCCCTTACACCTATAGAGGGGGCAGATAAAATAGAGCTTGCAACCGTATACGGCTATCAATCGGTAGTTCAGAAAGGTATGTATCAAGTAGGAGACAAAGTATTTTATCTACCAGAAGCCTCCCTCCTACCCGCTAAGATAGTCGAAGAACTTAATATGGTTGGTAAACTACCTGGCCCTGATAAAAATCGTATTAAAGCTATTAGATTACGGGGCTGTTTGAGTCAAGGGATCTTACTTCCAGTTAAAGACAGGAGACTACACTTAGACCCAGAGTATAACTACGCAGAAGAATTAGGTATTCAGAAATATGAACCTAAAGTCCCTGTTGAGATGTCTGGTGAAATGGTTTATATTGGAGATGAAAATACTATCTCTTACGATATTGAAAACTATAAGAAATATCCTGATGTAATTGAAATTGGAGAGGAAGTAGTAGTAACTGAAAAAATACACGGTACGTTCTGCATGATCGGTTATATCCCTAATCTAAATAACCCAGAGGTATTCCATGACGGTAATCTAATTATCTCCTCTAAAGGGCTAGGGGCGAAAGGTATGGTCTTCAAGAAAGGTGAACGTAATATTTCCAATGTTTACTGCAAGACTGTCCTTGAACTAGAGACTTTACATCAATCTTTAACTACTTTGAAAATCCTAGCGACTGCATATGGAGAGCCTGTATTTATCCTGGGGGAGGTTTTCGGGCGTGGCGTACAAGATTTACATTATTCTAATCACACTCCTCAATTCAGAGCCTTTGATGTTTACGTAGGCAAGAGAGGGCAAGGTAAGTATTTAAATTACGCTGGCTTTGTAGCCTTTTGCCATGAGCTTAAAATAGAAACAGTGCCTATGCTAGTTATGGGTCATTTTGATAAGGACATGCTTGAATATGCTAACGGATACACCACTCTAGGACGAGAACATATCAGAGAGGGCTGTGTAATTAAACCCCTCGTTAACCGTACAGACTCCAAAATGCACGGCAGAGTTATCCTCAAGCATGTTAGTGAAAATTACCTACTTCGCGATGGTGGGACAGAGTATAACTAATGAAGAATAATGGCGTATGTGAAGTTCTAGGTTTTTACGTGCTCGATGGGGACAAGTCTGGGTATGTAATGGTCATATTATGGGAGACAGCATTTTTAGTAAATAAGGTTATCAAACTAAGTGAGGACACTCCCATTGTACAGATCACTAAACAGGACTTTTTAGACTTTAATAATAACCTAACCACCGTCTACAGTAGAACTTAAAGTATCTTAAATTCATGTTAAGATGGGTAAGTGAAGCGCTCCTGCGTAAAATGCAAAGACACTAAAGATATAGAAGAGTTTAGAGCACGTCCAGGCATTGAGGATAATGTTTGTAAGACGTGTGTCAATACTTATAATAAAGAACATTATAAAGCTAATAAGGCTGACTATTTTAAACGTAATAAAAGATACAAAGCTGAAATAAAGCAAATGGTCAGAGATCATAAAGAGTCTGCTGGATGTGCTGATTGTAAAGTTCAATTCCCTTACTATGTCCTAGAATTTGACCACCTTCCTAATTATCAAAAGAGTTTCAACATAGCTGACGCTGTAAACGGGTCAATGGCTAGACAAGCACGTACTAAAATAATAGATGAGATGTCTAAGTGTGAAGTGGTCTGTGCGAATTGTCACCGTATTAGAACATTCTCCAGAATGAGAAAAGATTAATGTAGTTCTTATAGAAAGGATTTTACTTATAGAAAGTCTCAGTGTATAGTAGTGTATATGAGAAATCAACCACCACATTTAACACAAAGTGCTCAACGAGATGTAGAATATATGGCCCTTAGACTGGCTGAGAAGTTCAATATTGATAGATATGCCTTAGAAAAAGAGCTTAAATACTATGTCTTAAACACCCCTTATCTAGCCACTTACCTAGAGCCAGAAGGGTTTGATCCTGACGATATAGAGATAGAAGTGACTAGTTATGACGTTAGGTATAAAGGGGAGTTAGTATCGTGATTCGTTTAATCGCCATCATAGGCTCAGTCCTATTGTTCATATTCATTATTGCTGATATTATAAAAGTTAAGTCCGAGGAAGGCTTTTATTACGATTATGAAGAATAGATATATCGCAGTAGACATGGAGTTAGTGAAGACTATATTAGCTGTTATCGGGGCTTTGTCTTTGATGGCAATGGCAGGGGCCGTTCTTATGGTTCAACCTATGATCGTAATGATCCCAGTAACTTTAGCGGCAATTTTTATAGTGTTTAAGGTGGTTTGGTGATAACTAACTTCTTACAAGGCAATACTCTTACCAGGCTATTAGATTTCCCTGATAAAGCCTTTGATGTCGTTATAACTTCGCCCCCTTATTTAGGATTAAGGGATTATGGAGCAGAGGGGCAAATAGGCTTAGAAGCTACTATTGATGAGTATATAAATAAACTAACTCATATATTTCTTCAATGCGCTAGGGTTCTTAAAGACGAAGGCACTTTATGGATAAATATAGGGGATACCTTCGCAGGCTCTAAAGTTGGTAACACTTCTAATAAAAGTAAGCCCACGGCTAATACCTCCTCATTTAAGAAAAATATCACCGAGGTGAAAAACAAATCCCTCTGCCTTATTCCACATAGACTAGCTTTATCCTTATTAAAGGAAGGTCTTATTCTCAGAGATGAGATACACTGGCTTAAAACAAACTGCGCCCCTGAGAGTGTAAAAGATAGATGCACCAGAGACTATGAGTATATATTTCGTTTCGTTAAACAGCCCCAATATTTCCATAGACAAATAACAGAGCCTTGTAAAACTAAACCGCCTAAACAACTAATAGATACTAGAGGATTTACTACTAAAGAGAATACTCAGCAGCCTCAATCAGACGATAGGCATGGGAAAGCGATTAACTATGGTGAGTTTAAGAACATGAGGACTACTTGGCAAATCCCTACTCAAGCCTATAAAGGTAGCCACTGTGCTGTTTTTCCTATGGAATTAGTCAATAGGTGTTTAGAAGCTAGTTGTCCAGAGGGGGGACATGTTTTAGACCCCTTCTCAGGTGCTGGAACCACGGCATTAGTTTGCGCTAAACGAGGGCTAGACTTCACAGGCATAGAGCTTAACCCACAGTATATAGAGGACTCTAAAGCTAGATTAGCGGAATATCGAAAATCCAATGGTATAATGCTAGAAGGAGAAAACACACATGTTTAATTTCGCTAGAGTGGCAGCAGCCAAGTTCGTAATCAAGACCCTATTGGGCGGTCTATGGAATAAAGCAGAAGGCTCTGTTACTTATTCAGCTAAGACTAGTAAGGTATCAGTTTCTTTCATCCTTCCACCAGAACAGTATGAGTTCATTAAGACTTTCCTTGCCAGCACAGTAGGCTTGAAATAACTATTTGACCCAGGTGAAATCTCAGTATATACTACAAGCAGGACAATGCAAATAGACATTAACACACTGAGAGATTACGAGGAAAGAGGTCTAGTTAGATCGCAAACTCACCCTAATGGCGAATTAGTTATATGGTGCTACACTCCAGAAGTTCAGTACGATCCTACTAAATGGGATTCAATAACTAAACAATGTAGAGGGCTAGTAACAGATTTAGAAGGTAACGTAGTATCTAGGCCGTTTGAGAAGTTCTTTAACTTTGATGATAGCTTCCTTGCTGATATTGGAGAGAAGTTCCCATTAGACTTTGAAGACTCTGTAATACAGGTTAAAGTAGATGGAAGCTTAATAATCGCCTCCAAGCACAAAGGGGAATATATAATCTCCAGCAAGGGCTCTTTTTCTTCTGAGCAGGCTATTAAGGCTAACGAACTATTCAAAGAAGTTCAATATCTTTACCCCGAAGTGAGTTTCGATGATGACTATACCTATTTATTTGAGGTTATTTACCCGCAAGATAGAAAAGTAGTTGATTACGGCTCTTTAACAGATTTAGTGTATCTTTGTTCTATTCATAAAGAAACAGGCGAGACACACTTCCATACTGATCATCCATTCTCTACTACGAAGGTATACACTAAAGAAGAGTTCACCCAGACATGGCTAGATCAACCTAAAGGTACTGTTCTAGAGGGGTTTGTAGTTCACTTTGCTAACGGGAAGAAGTTAAAGTTCAAACTAGATGACTATAGAAGGCTACATTATGTAATGACAGGTCTAACCGATAGAGGCATCTGGGAATTATTGATGAAGAATAGGGATTTAGCTACTGAATTGAAGGATGTTCCAGATGAAATGTACTCTAGTATTAAAGAATACGCTTCTACGCTTTTAGGGAAGTACCATACTATTAAGGGCATGTGTGAGTTCATTATGGCCGAGGCCTTAAGTCACTCTAAGGAGCGTAAAGAGCAAGCAGCCTTCATCTTTAAACACTTAGCCGAGAAAGGCATAGAATCCAAATACTCAGGAATAGTATTCAGTATGATGGATAATAAAGAATATGCAGAAGGTATCTGGAAGTTCATTTACCCAGAGGCAGGCAGATCGTTTTTAGGGCATCAAGAGGTCTTATGATAGTTATAGGTCATATAATGACATGGGTTGCAGTGGCTCTGTTTTTGATGGCATTATTAGGGCTTATATATGAGGAATTTCTAGAGGATTATTTTTAATTATGGATATACATATTCACACATCAGAAGCAGAAGACGGATCATACGCTAATTATCGCCTACTAGAAAATGGTAGGATTGTCGTTGATGCAGTCTTTAATCCTAAGGATTCTAACGGTTATTATATGTGTTTTTCTGAGCTTTATATTTTGGAGCAGCTACTGCAGCGCGTTTATGAGGCAGGCCTCAACGGAGAGGTATTAGACTTACGGGAGATCACAGAGTGAAGAAATACTCTTGGGTTGACGTTATTCTTTATTCAAGTGCTTTATGCTTCTGGTGGCAATTAATATGCCTCTTAGTAAACCACTATAAAGTTCAGTAACCTGATTAAAAAACTGGACAATTTCACCGAGGTGATATATATTAGGAGTATGGCTAAGAAAGTCTATATATTGAAGGGGCTCCCAGCAAGCGGTAAGTCATCCATAGCAGAAAAGATGCTTAGAGAAGCACAGCCTAATTCTATTAAACGTATAAATAAAGACCTATTAAGAGAGATGTTTGACTTTGGTGTTCACACAGGTAAGAGTGAGGGGTTTATAATTCTTGCCCGTAACTTATTAATAGACTTGGCCCTTACAGAGGGAATGAATGTAATAGTAGACGATACTAACCTTAACCCGGTACACGAGTCTGCTATAAGAAACTTAGTGAGCAATCGCAATAGGACTACTGCTGAGACGACTCAAGTCATAGTGCAGGAAGTTCATACCCCTATAGAAGAGTGTATAGAGAGAGATTTAAAGCGCCCTAATTCAGTAGGCGAGAAGGTAATTAAAGAAATGTACAACAAATGGATGAAGCCTAAATGGGCCCCTGCTGTACAAAACCCTGATTTACCTAACGCTATCATCGTTGACATAGATGGAACTATAGCCGAAATGATAGGAAGATCCCCTTATGATTGGGAAAGAGTAGGTGAAGATGAACCTAAATACAAGATTATTAAACTTATCCAAGCCTATACAGCTCAAGAAGCAGCAGAATTAATCTTCGTATCAGGGAGAGACGGGATATGTTACCAAGAAACAGAACAATGGTTAAAAGATAACCTAGAGGACGGGGAACTATTCAAACTATTTATGCGCCCTGTAGGAGATCCTAGGCCTGATCAAGAGGTTAAGCTAGAAATATATAACAATCATATTAAAGACCAGTATCATGTAGATTTAGTGTTCGATGATCGCCTTTCCGTTTGTCGTTTATGGCATGGGTTAGGGCTTCAATTATTACGAGTAGGCGACCCGGAGGCAGATTTCTAATGAGTAGCAACAGACTTAAGTTCAGCATGATGCCAGGCAATATTAAACATGCCGTATTTGAGCAAACTTCTCCCTCATACGAAGGGGCAATAGAGGATTGGGAGGCTTTTTGTAATAAGCTTTACGGTGCTATTAATATAAACGGGGTAAAATATACAGCCGCAGAAATATTATTTAATTTAAACGAAAATGAATATAACAGTCAAATGATCGCTTGGGCAGGTGCGTTTACGGATGAATGGATTTATAACCCAGATAATCAAATGTTTTACTCGTTACCTAATTTAATCCACAAATGGGCTAGTAGGGATTATACGCTACAGGAGGAATCTAATGGTTCAATTTGATATTACGTCAGACATCCATATAGATATGTATCCTAATTTTCTTAGGTCTTATTCTTATGATGACGCTGTTTTCAATAAGGATTTTACACTTAATTATAAGGAACTTTGGAGCTGGTTTTCCCCGAAGAGTGAGCATCTAATTATTGCTGGGGATATAGGTCATGTTAATAAAGAAAATATCCAATTACTGAAAACTCTCAGAGAACATTACTATAAGACAATCTGTTTTGTACATGGAAACCATGATTACTATACTTGCAACGAATATAAGGGCGATAGCTTCCTCAGGGTTAAGGATATGGCTAAAGAGGCTGTTAAAATCCCTGGAGTTTATTTCTTAAATGGTACAGTTGCTGATATAGAAGGTGTCAAGGTAGCAGGCTCAATGGGCTGGTATGACGGTACTTATACTCCTGAAGAATATCCTGTAATGTTTCCCACTAATAGAGGGGATAAAATAGCCTATCATCCTGACGCACTATGGAAGATGTCAATGAACGATGCTAACTATATAAATATTACTAGGTTTGATTCCCTGTTTAAGCCTGAATACGACAGGTTAGACCATGTAGCTAAAGAAGTAGACATTATGGTTACTCATATCAACCCGTCTAACCTAGCTAAACATCAAAATGCTGTCTATGTAAATGAACCAACTAGTACCTTTTATTGCTTTGACGGCTCAGAATTAACTAAGAAAACCACTGCTAAATATTGGCTATACGGGCATACTCATAACTATAAGGCTTATACTAAGAACAAAATTAAGCACTTATGCAATCCAGCAGGGTATCCGTGGCAAAGTTCTGGGTATGAGTTAAAACAAATAAAGGTAGAAAATAAGTATGACTACAGTTAAAGAATTAAAAGAGATATTAAATGGATTGCCAGAAGATATGCCTATTTTAATGGCTTGTGATTCTGAGGGAAATGGCTATTCAGCTTTATCAGGGCATTGTGGTGGTAATCATATATGGATAGAAGAAGACCAGCAACTCTATTGTTTAACTGATTCAGCGGACGATAACTGTATGGACGAGGATGAATGGGCTGAGATTAAAGCAAATAATCCTATAGTTTTAACATTATGGCCTTAAGGAAAAATATGAAAAAGATTATAGCTAACATTATATATTGGACTTTTATAAGCGTTATTGGTATGGTCTTACTGGCTATGATATTGTTCAGCCTCTCTCTTCTATGGTTTGCCCCTTATGTTGGAAAGGTAATTATATATCTAGGGGGGATGGTGCTGGGGGCCTCCTTACTAGTTAAGGTAATGGACTGGGCGGAGGAAAACAAATGATACAAGACGGGCCGATCTACGATGACATGAGAATGATTATTCAAAGACTGAAGGATTCTTTTGAAGATATAAGCACTCTCTAAATAGAAGGTAAAGTAAACGCACTAGTGCAGCAGAACTTTATATTAATGAATTTAGTAGAAGAATTATTCACTAGAACTGACTTATCTGAATATGAGCTTATGGAAAAAGATTTAGATAGGGTAGAGGCCGATGTCTGGGCTCAAGATGAATAAAAGTTAATTTGACCTGGGTGAAATAACTAGTGTATATTGGTGTATATGGCAAGCCCTGAACTAATAGAACTAGAACTAACAATATCGGCCTTAGATGCTCTTAAACAAGCTAATGCTATTTATAAGAAAGATCGTATTAAGAAAGGAGGCACTTATATTAACTATAAGAAATGTATGAGATGGGCTGCTTCTAAATGCCATATCCTCCCTAATAAAGTAGTTGACCAGATATGCCAATACATTGATAAACATTTTCTAATAACCTCTGATGAGTTGCTAAAATACATGAGAGATCCTAATACAGTTCCTGTAAGAAAAAGAGTGAGGTATAAAAATTATGAGTGCTAATAAATCAACCGGCGACATATTTACCTTATTAAGGGATGCTTATAAAGAGAACCCAGAAGACTTAAAAGCCGTAGACAGTGCAGAGAATGAGATTTCAGAAGCCGCAGGTGTTCTAGCCGCAGTCTCCCTGTATATTCTAGTGGAGCCTAATTATTCAATCCAAGTAGGAATCCCCCAAGCAGACGGCGTAACTAGGAACTTTAAAATATCAGTAGAGGAAATTAAGGCGTGAAAATACATGGTTCAACAGAATATATAGCGCCTAAAGACAGCAAAGTCGGCAACTTAAAGCTTAACGTGAATAGCATGTGGGATTTTAAAAGCAGAGCCGTGTGCTTTGGCCGTGTCTTTAAAGGACAGAAAAATGAGTCTGTTATTGAATACGATTTGCAAGAGTGTGTAGAGGTGATGGATTCTGGCGGCACTAGATGGGCTCAAGCTGAAATTACTGAGGAGATAAAAGAAGAATTATTGAAGAAAGGGTACACTCTAGCCAAAGCATTTCAATTGGAGGAAATAAAATGATGTTTTACGGCAATATAGACCCATTTAGGGGCGAGGATGAGCTTTTTGTAGAGTGGCTTTTCGGCATAGTAATTATGGCAGCAGTAGGTTTATGGTTATTAGGGGGAGGGAACTAACATGATAACAACACTATTATTAGGTTTAATAGTAATAGGCCTAGCCCTATTCTTTCTCCCTAGAAATGCTTTAATTAGAGGTAAGACCCCAGAGCATTTATGCAGCAAATGTATTGAATGGTATAAGCACTTAGGGGCACTAAATAGTAGCTGTTATTGTTACAAGAACCCAATAATAAGTGAAAAGGTAAATTACTCATAATGGTAAGTAAAACATTATTTAGCAGTGCTAGTGACGAATGGGCAACACCTCAAGCTTTATTTGATGAGCTTAACGCTGAGTTTAGATTTGTCTTCGATGCTGCTGCTACCTCGTCTAACGCTAAGTGCATTTACCATTGTGATGATTCCCTAGATATGAATTGGCACATATATATGGGAGCAGTTTGGTTAAACCCACCGTATAGCAAGATTAAAGAGTTCGCCAAGAAAGCGTATGAAGAATCACTTAAAGGTGCAACAGTAGTAATGCTTATACCTGCAAGGACTGATACTAGGTACTTTCACGATTGGATTTATCATAAAGCGGAATTGAGATTTATCAAGGGTAGGCTTAAATTTGGTGATGCTAAAAACTCAGCCCCCTTCCCTAGTATGCTTTGTATCTATAGAGGAGTAAAGGAACATGCTTAACACTTTGCTTATAGTATTCATAACTCTTAAACTATGCCATGTAATAAATTGGTCATGGGGTCTGGTTCTTGCCCCTATGTGGGCCCCGCTTTTACTAACTTTAATACTTATATTTTTTATAGCAGCAGTGTCTAAATAAAGGAATAAAATAATGAATTACGTAGGTGACTTTGAAGAAATTAGCGATGAGATGTTCGATGATATAAAAGCGTCAGCGTTAGTTGTTTGGTCTAAATATGAACAACCCTATAGGGGCGAGAAGATGGCTTATGTCGTAAAAATAGCAAACATTTGCGACAACTACCTCACTCTTATAGGTATGATGGATGTACATAATAAGGCAGAACTTTTCACCCTGGTGAAACCATGTACTAGGGCATTTTTAGATAGGATTTACAGTAAATATTGGGCAGTTTAAGTATGGAATACAGCAGAGAAAGAGAAGTTCAAATTAGATTAGGGAAGGTCTGCCCTTATTGCAGAAGCGATACTAAATACGCCTCCTCTAGTGCTGAAGTATATAATGGCAAGGATTTCGGCCCTATATTTATTTGCCG
>ERZ1292625.819-Hain-H41-01um-R1-819-length-42269-cov-13_pt1 | contig 42269 bp, 34 predicted proteins | sample MGYA00564400_ERZ1292625 | MGnify/ENA primary metagenome ERZ1292625 (study PRJEB36523, sample SAMEA6512639) | groundwater metagenome | collected 2019-01-08 | study: AquaDiva: Metagenomics assemblies of 32 groundwater samples
GCATGGCCCGACAGGAGTGGCTTCGGGCGGTCAGAGAAATGAGAGATAATTTCTAGAAATGCTCCAAGAGGAAGCCGTGAGAAAAGTGTCAAGGCCGAGCGATTATTCATAGCCTTTCAATTTTCCGAGTTTGTGATGGCCGCGGATTTTGTCGAGGGCTTTGGCTTCGATTTGACGAATGCGTTCTCGAGTCACGATGAAAACCTTGCCGACTTCTTCGAGAGTATGGGTGACGCCGTCAGTCAGACCGAAACGCATATCCAGAATTTTCTGTTCTCGTGGCGTCAGGTCGCCGATAATTTCATTGATGTAGCCTTTTAATATTTTGCGGGCGGCGGAGGTGGACGGTGAAATTGTGTCGTCATCGGGAATGAAATTCTCGAGCGAACTGTCGCTATCGCCGTCATTGCCGTCGCCGACCGGCGCTTCGAGCGAAATAGTCTCTTGCGAGATTTTCATGATGTGTCGAATTTTATCAATTTCCACACCCATTTCCGACGCCACCTCTTCGGGCATCGGTTCCCGGCCTAAATCCTGAACCAATCGCCGGACGACTTGCTGGTATTTGTTAATGGTTTCCACCATATGCACCGGAATCCGAATCGTCCGACCTTGGTCAGCCAAAGCCCGTGTAATGGCCTGACGAATCCACCATGTCGCATAAGTCGAAAATTTAAATCCGCGCGTGAAATCAAATTTTTCAACCGCTTTAAATAAACCGATATTCCCCTCTTGAATTAAGTCGAGCAACGAAAGATTGGCCGAGCGACCGACATATTTCTTGGCAATCGAAACCACGAGACGCAAATTCGAAAGCGCCAATTTCTGGCGAGCGGATTCGTCGCCCTTTAAAATTCGTTTGGCCAACTCGACTTCTTCTTCGCCGTTCAGTAACGGATACTGGCCAATCTCTTTGAGATACATCTGGACCGAATCGGAGGTCGATTCGCCAAACTCATCTTGAATCTTTTTCTTCTCGTCGTATTCTTTATTCTTGCCGTCCTCGAAAACGCGGCCCGATTCGATGATATTAATATTTGAAGCTTCTAAACGTTCGTAGAGCGCTTCGAGGCCGCCAATATCTTGCTCGATATTGGGAAAAGCGTTCAACACTTCAACTTGGGTGATAAAACCCCGATGCCGGCCTTTTTCGATAATAGCCGCGATGGCGCTTTCGCTAATTGTATTTTTATTCTTCTTGGGAGTGCTCCGAGAAATTGATTTTTTGGGTCGAATGGATTTAGATGCCGGTTTCTTTGATCGGACTGGATTGGTTTTCGGTTTCTTTTTTAATTTCTTGAATGATTTCTTTATTTTTTTCTTTTGGGCCATATGAATGGTGGGTAAGGATTAATTGTCGAGCAAGTTCGTTAAACTCGCCGGCGAGCTGGGTTAACCGATTTTGATCTTTGTTGGCTTCGGCTTCTTTCACGTCAAACTGCAGATTTGTAAGCCGAGCGTTGATTGAGCGACGTCGAGCGGTATTGATGACATTATGAAACTCTATTTTTAACGTCTCGTCATCAAATCCCTGCCATAATTCTTGGGAACGAAGATGGGCGAATTCGAGTTGAAGGGCTTCCTCGCCCGTGAAACGGGTCACAAACGTTTTAAACTCGAACGGCTCAAACTCCATAACCCGACGAATAATATTCATAATCCGATCGTCAACCAGATGATCCTCGATGGTCATGATCTCATCGCGCAAAAGCGTTGGCGCTTTCAAAACGAGAGAAAGGATCATTTCGTTAATAACATCGGGCGCCTCGCGCGGTGCTATTACCGACTGTGTTACGGATGTTTCCGAAGTTGTGTCTTCCCGCGTATAAACATCAAGGTCGTCTTTGAATGTCGCGATATCAGCGCTGATGGCTGATTCGGGCACACGCAACAATGAAGACAACTGGCTGACCCAATGAGCTCGTTCAACATTCCCCGCTAAACGTTTTATAAACGGCGCGACGGCGGAAATTATCTGCTTCTTGCTTTCGGCTGACGTCGGATTGTAAGAAGAACGGGCGCGATCGAAATAATAATCGATGACGGGCTTAGCCTTCTCAACAACTTGGAACCAGCTTGTCCCGAGCGAAGTCGAGGGATATTTTTTTATGTAATCGGCCGGATCTTTGCACTCGAGGTCTTTAATCTCGAGAATACTGATATTAAATTGTTGCGCTAACGCTAAACCGATACCACGTCGAGTGGCTATGGCTCCGGCTTGGTCCGTATCAAAACAAAACCCCAAGTTTTTTGTATAACGCTGCAAAAGCCGTAAATGGGTAGGCGTAAGAGCGGTGCCGGATGAGGCGACGACATTGCGTACGCCAGCCTGGAATGACATGAGAGCGTCCATATTGCCCTCAACCAGGATACATCGGTCCGATTTCTTAATATCTAGTTTGGCCTTGGAAAGGCCGTATAGAACCCGACTTTTGTCATAGATCAGCGTCTGGGGAGTGTTTATGTATTTTGCCACCCCTGTGCCGACATTGTCAATAGCCTTTTGGGCATATCTTTTTGAGATTTGTCCCTGCGACTCAATGTTCAAGTCAACATCGGCAGCGGGACGGTCAAAGACTCTGGCCGTGAATCCAACAACCTGCCCCGAGACTTCAAAAATAGGGAACATAATCCGACTTCGGAAACGATCATAAATCCCTCCCCGGTTGTAAGTTGTAGGTTGTTGGTTGTCAGTTTGCCGTTTAATAGCCAGCCCCGCGTCAACAATCTCTTTTTCTTGATAGCCCCGCGTTTGAAGATAGTTCGAAAGCGACTCCCAATCATTCGGCGCCCAACCCAATCTAAATTCAGTAATGGTGACATCGGTCAATCCACGGTCACGCAAATACGCCAGCGCTTCTTTGCCTGACGATGATTGAAATTGTTTTTCAAAAAACTTTGTCGCTAGCTCGCAGATTTCAAACAGTTTTTGTTTGGCATCAACACTCTCTCCGGGTTGAACTTGAAATTGAGCTAACTCTATCCCCGCTTTTGCCGCCAGAATTTTTAAAGCTTCCCGAAATTCCACCCCTTCAATTTCTTTCACAAATTCAAACATATCGCCCCCTTTTTGGCAGCCAAAACAATGCCAAATCTGACGCTCCGGCGAAACAAAAAACGAGGGCGTCTTTTCGTTATGAAACGGGCACCGACCCTTGTAATTAATACCGGCTTTCTGGAGTTTCATATACCCGCTCAACACTTCCACCACGTCAAGCCGGTCTTTAATTTTAGCCACATTATCCTCGGCCATATTTCTTGTACTTTAACTCTCTAAAGATACACCGTTTTGATAATTTTAAAAAATTGACTTAAATTAAGCATTGCTGTATAGTAAAGACCGTACTTTGGAAAAAACTAGAAAATGGGAGGCCGGCATGGCCATAGACCGAAGGAGCAAGAGAAGTAACACCGCCAGAAAGCTCTCGCGCGCGAAAATCCAGGAGTACCTTGACGCTGCCATTATTAGGAGAGGACGTGAGGCTAACGCTATCGCCGTCCAAAGAGGACTCGAGGCCGAGGAACTCGTCGAGGAAGCGATTCTGCTTCTAAAGTCTCAAGGTCGCGTACAGTGGTACCACCGTTGTGAACGCTGGGGCGAATTGGATTTGGCCGGTATGGATTACCTGATTATGTTCACCGGCTCCATCGCGATTTTTTCTTTGCAAGCCAAGGCTTCCGAAGTAGGAAAGAGAGTCCACATCGCTCAATACGGTGATCGCACTCCCTGTGTAGTCATGTATCCAGACGATACCGTCGAAATCATGGCCGACAAGATTCTGATGACCGTGTTCCCACGGTTTTACGACGAGGGGGGAAGTTACGACGAAGAAGAATATCAGCGTTTCGACCCGCTTGATGTCCCTCCTCCAGAAGGGACGGCGCCTGAAATAATCGAAGACGATGGACAAACGAAACGGTTTAGGTCACCAAGCCTAGACATTATAGGCGAAGCAATAAGAAAGGGGCTTGCCGTCAACGAGTGACCCATCAAGCCAGAACCACACAAGGCCCCGCCATGGCGGGGCCTCTTTAAATTTAAAAAAAACGATTCCAAATTTTGGCGGAGGCGGCTGGATTCGAACCAGCGGTACCTTGCGATACACTTGCTTTCCAAGCAAGCGCACTAGACCACTATGCGACGCCTCCTTATTTAATTTTTATTTCACTACTACCATTTTCTTTATTTTTTGATTCCCAGTATTTATTTTCGAGCCACTCATAAACATCCATACTCGGGTCACGAACGCCGATTTCGGGGAACAGTTCTACTCCTTTTTCTTCGGCTTCACCAACAATAAGATGAGTCGTTGCTTCGGAGGGATATTTAATATGATTGACAATCGCAAAGATACACTCTTTGGCCAAGTCTTCCCCTATTTTTGGGACACTCCATTTATGAAGAATTCGAGTGGCAACTTCCCAATCCTTAAGCTCGGCCAACGGTTCTTGGCCGAAAATAATTTTATAAGCCTTAATTAGGGTTTGATTCAAAATATTTTTTGATTAAATTATTGAATTGCTCTCCCCGATCGTATTCGTTTTTAAATTTTTCAAAACTCTTGGAAGCCGGGGAAAATAGTATCACGGATTGAGGATACTGACCAGCTTGCCCTGAACTCTGTTGAAGGGCTTTTTTGAAAGCCACTTCAACGCATTCTTGAAGCGAATCATAGATCGGGCAACTGGCCGCAAAATCACCGAGGGCTAGTCGTATTTTTTCAGTCGCACTACCGGCCAGAAAAACAAGATTACTTGACTGAATAAATTGGGGAATAATTTTTCCTAATTCTACAAAATCTAAATCCCGGTCTGTTCCGCCAGTGATGAGCACTGTCTCTAAACCGCCAAATCGCTTGAGGGCTTGAATAGCGCCTTCGGGCGAAGTGGCCGCAGTGTCGTTCACGACCGTAAGCGTATCGGTTTTTAGAATTATCTCTTGACGGAAAGGGATTTCGGGCAAACTATTAATCCGAAACTGAATGTCGGCCCAGGAACATCCGGCCAGATGAGCTGAAAGAGCCGCCGCCAAAAGATTAGAGATATTGTGTTCACCGCGCATCAAAACAGAATCACTTAACATCAACGCTTTTTCTTTTAGACCCGCCTTTCGAAAATATACAGTTTTATCGCTTGACCAGACTCCATTAAGACCGACGGGCAAAATCTGACCAGAGAAATACCAAACCTTGGCCAATGGTTTTTGGGTTAATAAAAATTGGGTCCATTTGTTGTCATAATTCAGAATAAGATTATTGTCCGATGTCTGATATTTAAAAATATTTGCTTTTATTCGAGCGTATTCCTCTATAGTTTGATGACGATTAAGATGGTCTTGAAAAATATTAGTGATTACGGCTATTGCTGGGCCAGATATCGGCGTGCGGTCGAACAACTCTAAATGAAATGAGGAAATTTCGGCTACGGCCATTTCTAACCCGCCGGCCCGATCGAGAACTTTTAAAAATGGGTGAGTCAGCGAATTTCCGGCAATTGATGATTTAAATTTCGGTTTAAGAAAATGTTCCACCCAAGTTGTTATGGTCGTCTTGCCTCGCGTTCCCGTGACCGCAATAATCGGCTTGTCCCGAGTTCCACCGAGAGACTTTTTAAACTCCTGAAAAAATATCGTCGCCTCATTGGCCACTTCTTTGCCCAGTTTAAACGCGTATTGAATAAATTCATTCCGAATTGAAACATCGGGATTGATGACGATAATATCGTTTTCTTCGATATCTCGCATGGAATGACCGCCCAGACGCAATTCAACGTGGCCCTCGATTTTCCCCAACGAATCAGAGAGCTGTTCTTGAGTTTTTAAATCAGTTACCGTCACCCGCGCGCCCTGACGCAAAAGCCAATTCGTCGTCGCTAAACCGCCGCCCAGAATACCAAAACCGAACACGAGCACTTTTTTATCTTCAAAAATCATTTTTTAGAAATATTATGATATATCAAAGAATCATAATAAAACCTTAGACCGACATATTGCGAAGGATTTTGATTCTTTCTTCCAGAGGCGGATGGGTCATAAATAAACGAGTAAACCAACTGGCCCCTTCTTTGCCCTTAAACGGGTTGGAGATAAAGAGATGAGCGGTTGAGTTTGAGGCCATCTTCATAGGTTGTTGGTCTTCGGCGATACGTTCAAGGGCGTTAGCCAGACCTTCGGGATAACGCGTCAAAAGAGCGCCGGAAGCATCGGCCAAAAATTCGCGTTTACGCGAAACGGCCAGCTGGATCATGGTCGCGGCAATTGGCGCCAGAATTGCGGCCACGAGAGCCACGGCCATGACCAGTGCCCCGCCGTTGCCTTCTCTGTCCCGATCCCGGCCGCCGAAAAAACTAATCCGAATAAAAAAATTAGCGAGAATGGAAATCAGTCCCGCCAACACCACCGTTACTGAAGAAACAAGAATGTCGTTATTGCCAACGTGTGAAAGTTCGTGCGCCAAAACGCCTTCCAGTTCGATTTTATCTAATCGATCAAGAGCGCCTTGAGTAACAGCAATGGCCGAATGTTCTTTATTGCGTCCCGTCGCAAACGCATTGATTTGCCTATCTGGAATTAAGTAAATCCGAGGCATCGGCAAACCGGCCGTGATGCAAAGGTTTTCAATAATTCGATATATTTCTTCGTGACCCGTTCGCGCAATCGGTCGAGCGTGAGACATCGCCAGCGCAATTGAGTCCGATTTCCAATAAGCCATAAAGTTCATCCCTACCGAAAGCGCCACGGCAATATATAAAATATCCGGTGAACCATAGGCCTGACTAAACAAAAACCCTACCGCGATAATCAACACGAAAAACACGGTCATCAATAACCACGTCTTCCGAATATTAGTATCATGTTGAGTATAAAGGGTGGCCATACTTAAACTGGGAACCTGCTCTTTTGCCCAGACCCGGGGAACCAGTTCCGTCGGTTCCCCCGCTACGCGGGTCCCCCTCCGCTACTGGGCCAAAGAGCAGGTTCCCAGTTACGTTTAAAATTTAACCTCCGGTAATTTTGCCTCTTCGGCAGAGCCCAGTTGGAAGAGTTCTTCTTTACTAAATCCGAGGGAGGAAGCAATCAGGTTGGTGGGAAAGACTTCCAACTTGGTGTTAAAGTCCATCACGTTAGTATTGTAGAAACGACGAGAGGCTTGAATCTTGTCTTCGGTGTCGGTCAGTTCATCCTGTAATTTCATGAAGTTTTCGTTGGCCTTGAGAGTGGGATAGGCTTCCGAGAGAGCGAAGAGTTTGCCAAGCGCGCCAGAAAGCGTGTTTTCGGCTTGGCCTTTTTGGGCCAGACTGCCAGCCGCAACGGCTTCGGTGCGCGCTTTGGTCACAGCTTCGAGCACACCGGCTTCGTGCGCGACATAGCCTTTGACGGTCTCCACAAGATTAGGAATCAAATCGTGCCGACGCCGAAGTTGGACGTTAATATCCGACCACGCTTCTTTAACCCGATTCCGCGCCCGCACTAAACCGTTAAACGCACCGACAACCCAAAGCACCACGACCACCACAATCGCCAAAATGATATATGTAGCCATATATTTAAAAATTATTTAGTTAAGCTAATAATACAATAACCGAGACTAGTAATCCATACCACCCACAGGAGAGGCCGTTTCTTTTTTATCTTCCACAACATCAGTCACAACCGCCTCGGTCGTGAGAATCATGGAAGCGACGGAGACGGCGTTAAGAAGGGCCGTTTTCACTACTTTCAGCGGATCAATAATGCCTGCCTTAACCATTTCGACATATTCACTGGTCGAAGCGTCAAAGCCTTGGCCGACGGGTAGACCATAGACATGCCGAACAACATCATTGGAATCTTTGCCCGCGTTCTCGGCGATGGCCCGGAGCGGACGTTCCAGAATTGTTTTAATAAGCATGACGCCTTTAGCTTCGTCGCCAACTTCCGGCATCTTGCCCATCGTTTTGATGGTTAATTCTTTGGAAGCTTCAAATAAAGCCACCCCGCCACCAGCGACGATACCTTCTTCCAGAGCCGCTCGCGTAGCGTTCACGGCATCCTCAATCCGGAATTTTTTTTCTTTCAATTCTGTTTCGGTCAAGGCGCCGACCTTAATGACTGCCACGCCACTGGTTAATTTGGCCAGCCGTTCCGCAAGTTTTTCTTTATCAAATCCCGAAGTCGAGGCTGTAATTTGATTTTTGAGTTGGGCGATCCGTTTATCGATGTCGGTTTTTTTACCTTTCCCGCCGACGATAGTGGTTTTTTCTTTGGTCGCCACAACCCGACGGGCCTGACCCAACATCTCTAACTCAACCGCCTCAAGTTTCATCCCTTTTTCTTCGCTGATAACTTGCCCGCCTGTGATAATGGCAATATCTTCGAGCATTTCTTTTTTTCTATCACCAAAGCCCGGAGATTTAATCGCTAACGTTGAAAATGTGCCTCGCAACTTATTCAAGACAAGTGTCGTGAGGGCTTCTCCGTCAATGTCTTCAGCAATAATTACAAGTTGACGCTTGCCGGCTTTGGAAATCTTTTCAAGCAGGGGCACAATATCTTGGATCGAAGAAATCTTACGATCAGTGAGTAAAATATGTGAATCGTCGTACGAAGCGTCCATCCGTTCAGTATTGGTCGCCATATAGGCCGAAACGTAACCCCGCTCGATTTGCATCCCCTCCACAAACTCGGTCGCCATTTCCGTGGATTGCGATTCTTCCACCGTGACAACGCCGTCCTTGCCGACTTTATTAAATACTTCGGCAATCAAATCTCCCGTCTCGGCATCGTTCGCGGCAATCGAAGCCACCTCTTTGAGGTTGATTTTGGTTACTTTCTGGGCCCGTTTTTCTAAAAATCCGACTACCCAGTTAACGGCTTTATCCATCCCTCTTTTAAGAACCAACGGATTAGCACCGGCGTTGACGGCCGAAAATCCTTCCGCGACAATTGCTTGCGCCAAAACGGTCGCGGTGGTCGTCCCATCACCAGCCACGTCGTTAGTTTTCGAAGCCACTTCTCTGATTAAATTCGCGCCAATATTTTCAAATTTATCTTTTAGTTCAATTTCTTTAGCCACCGTGACACCATCTTTAGTAATTACTGGCGAACCATACCCCTTATCCAAAATGACATTGCGCCCCTTGGGCCCGAGCGTTACCTTAACCGCGTTAGCAATCTTGTCCACGCCTCGCTTCAACGATTCTCGCGCTTCCTGTTTGTATAATATCTGTTTTGCCATTGTTTAGTTATTAGCCATTAGTGGGTAGCCATTAGAAAAACACTAATTCCTAATGGCTAAGTTCTAGTGGCTAGTCTTTGATCGCGATTATGTCCTCACCTTTTACAACGATAAATTCTTTGTCCCCGTCTTTTATTTTATGTTCCGAATATTTGCGATAAAAAACCACGTCGCCCTTTTTGACTTCCAACGGAACTCGTTTGCCGTTTTCTAACTTTCCGGCGCCAACTGCAACAACCTTGCCAATTTCAGAACGCTCTTTTTCAACCGTATCCGGCAAAATAATACCACTTTTCTTTTTTTCTTCCTTCAGTGATTCGAGAACTACATTATCGCTTAATGGTTTTATCATATAATTTAGCGGTTATCTTTATTGATTGCTAATTTTAGTCGTAACAAAGAATCTTGTCAAGATACCGCCATAATGATATAACATCCCCGAGGAGGTCAGGACATGAGTCAGCGCAATCACATAGACGGGTACGTGTCCCTTGAGCAACGTATCCCTACCGCAAATGAGGTACTCGCCAAAATCTGTGGAAATCGAGTGGGCCACACTACAATCGATATTCTAGAACTCAACCAGAGAACCTGCATCTGGCTCGAAAGAGCGGCATATGCCGCTTGGGCCACTTTGAACCTTCTCTATGAGTACTGCCCCGAAAGGAATCGGACCTTGCTCGCCGAAACTGCTGATGAACTACACGCGGTTATCAGGGGCGGGAGGGAAAACTATCCGAGACTTGTTGGTCCAGAGGCAAACCTGGCGGAACTCAAGAGTCACATTGAAAATCTCCAACAAGCGGTTGCCCACGGCGGAAACATCCTAAACAACTCCGTTCCGCTTTGGCTCCCCGAGGAGATGTTGAAGCCGGCTCTCGATGTGCGTGATCTCTGCGACGAAGCCATTCGTCAACCCACCACATTTTGAGCAACCACGACCCCCTGGGCCAGCCCTGAACGGCTGGCCCACTATTTTTTTAGTCCTGAATCGGATTCAATATTCGTCGAAACGCCAAGATGACGAGTGGTGCTATTGTAGTGGTCAAGAATGATTCGTTCAAATGAATGGGGATGAAATTCGAGTTCAGTGTTTGTGTAAACGACTCGGCCACCCGAAGCATGAGTGGTGGGGTTATTGGTAATTCTTTTTTGTTGATACTGACGGGCCCAATTTTCAAGTGAGTCGCCGATTCTTCCTTGACCAATAAATTCAACTACTCGCGCCACACCTTTCAAAAATACGCTTGGCCGAACCGCCCGTCGAATCGTCTGTTGATGAGGCGTAAAATTATATACATATTTATTTATCCATAAATTTTCGACGAAGAACTTTCCTACTAAAGTCGAGTTAATCGCCATTGGCACCAGACGAGCATAAGTTTGGGCGTTGTACAGACTCTCGTGTTTTATCCTCAATGCATCAGTTGTGAGATAGTGATTAAAACAAAACTTATCCGGCGCAATGGTTTCATATCGCGTTCGTCGCGCGCCAATCAACAACGCCATCCCCGATAAAAACAACCGCGCCAGATACAATCGGCTGGGCTTAACCAAAACCAAAATATCAAAATCGCTTTCCGAACTAGCCGTACCCAACGCCAACGAACCCGACACAAACATCCCTCGAATCCACGGCGCCATTTGAAGCCAGTAGGCTCGCCGCAAACAAAGTCGCCATTTTTGGGCCGAAATTTTTTCTCGCGCCAGACGCAAAGCCGACAATCCGCTCCGGCCCCGCAAATAATAAAATCCATTTTCTTCTTGAATTTGGTTCCGCTCGAGTAATCCTTCAACCGCTTCATATATATCTTTGAGCGTAATGGCTTCAACCACTTCAATATTCGGTTTGAGTCGTTGCGGGTTTACCAGATACCGATACAACTCAAAAGCGCTCAAGGGATAATCAAGCCCGTCATAGTACGCCAGTGTCGCCAATATCGCGTCAGAAATTTGCACAACTGTATAGTAATTATTTGATCCACAACAAGCAAGTACCCCATAAATTATTATCGTTATTTTATGTTCATACAAAACAAAAATAATACATTTATATTTTAATACGATCGTATTATTTCATAAAGACCTTGAGTTTGAAATTGAGTAAAAACTAAAGTTAGGGTATAATATTGTCCTACCAAATGCTCGCTAACCAGCTCCGACAACTTATCGCCAAAACACCGGATGCGCCGGGGATTTATTGTTTTCAGAACGAACATAAAAAAGATATCTACATTGGTAAAGCGTCTTCGATCAAGAAGCGATTAGTTTCATATACAAAGACGACCGACCCACGGATTCAGAAGATGATTGCCGTGGCCGAACGCTTGACCCACATTAAAACCAACTCGGACATTGAAGCCTTGATATTGGAATCTCAACTTATTAAACAACATCGTCCCCAGTTCAATATCATGCTCCGCGATGACAAACAGTATTTCTTCGTGGGTTTTACCGATACAGAATTTCCAAGACTCTTTTTAACACATCAACCCGAGTTGGCTGGCGACCTGCTCTTTGGCCCAGTAGCGGAGGGGGACCCGCGAAGCAGGGGAACCGACGGGACTGGTTCCCCGGGTCTGGGCAAAAGAGCACGGTCGCCAGCCAACTACATTGGGCCATTTACAGATGGGGCTGCATTGAAAACAACTTTGAAATTTTTGCGTAATATTTTTCCTTATTGCACTTGTACCCAGAAGCACCACAATTTTTGTTTGAATTATCACTTAAACAAATGTATTGGTTTTTGTTGTATCAAAAACCCGGAATTACGGATTACGGATTACGGATTAAAAAAAGTGAAAAAACAATATAACCAAAACACAAATGCTATTAAAGATATTTTGAGTGGTCACCATTCTTCGGTGATTAAAGAACTGAAAAAAGAAATGACCGCGACCGGTAAAAAACATGACTTCGATAACGCAATCGAATTACGATCCAAGCTCGAGCGTCTGAAGCGAGTTTTCCACAATGCTCAAATTATTAAACATTCTGAAATCCTAAAATCATACAATTCTGGCCTGTCCGCGTTATTAAAAACGAAAAAACCAATTATTCATATTGAGGGTTATGACGTTTCCAATATTCAAGGCGCCCACGCCACTGGCGCGATGGTCACGTTCGTTAACGGCCTCCCCGACAAAAATTTCTACCGCAAATTTAATACCCAATACAACAAGCCTAAAAATAATAAAGATGATAAAAACAAACTATTGCTAAATTCTTACGATCGTAAGAATTTAGCAAACAGCGCGAATGACACCGCCATGCTTGCCCAAATCCTTGAACGTCGCTTTAGGCATCCTGAATGGCCGTTCCCTGATTTGATATTAGTGGATGGCGGCAAGGGCCAAGTCAGTTCCGCGCTCACCGTTCTTAAAGAAATGAATATCTCTATTCCCGTAATCGGCCTCTCTAAAAACAAAAAACACATGGGTCATCAACTAATAATCCCCGGGCGCAAACAACCCCTCTCGCTCACCAAACTTAGTATCACCGATAAAAACTTACTGCTAACCATTGGCGCCGAAGCTCACCGTTTCGCCATAAGCTATTATCGAAAGCTTCACCGGTTGAATCTTTCTACTCAAAATGATATCATTAAAAACACTGGAAATGCTTAGATTTATCATCAGAATTTTAGGAAATGCGGTGGCGTTATATGTGGCTTTCCTAATAGTCCCCGGGTTTTTGGTCTCGGGTTCATGGGAGCAGTATTTAATTGCGGGACTAATCTTAGCGCTTCTGAACATGCTTGTCCGACCCGTCCTCAAGGTTATTTCGTTTCCACTGATTCTTCTGACCCTTGGGCTGTTCACGTTTATCATTAATATATTGATGCTCTGGATACTCGATTACTTAGTATCGTTTGTCGCCATCGAGAGTCTTATCGCCCTTATCTGGACCACGATTATCGTAAGTATCGTCAATCTATTTTTTTCAATGATCGCTAAAACAGTTTGAATTATTAACTGAGTTAACTTTTGTCCATAGCGAGACGTCTCGCAGGCCCCGAGGCTTGGCGCTCGGCGAGGGGCCGAGAGTCGAGATGACGCCGAGCCGCAGGAGCGAGGCGATTATCGGTCGAGTCTTGGATGAAAGTTAGCTCAGTTAATACCAACCATGCAAAAACTAATTTACATTTTACCGTATGCGCAGATAGGTCTCGCTCTCTTGTTGGTCATCGGGATTTTGCTTCAGCAACGGGGTGCGGGTTTATCATCCACGTTCGGCGGATCTGGCGTCGGCTATAGCACCAAACGGGGCGCGGAAAAGGTTATTTTCCAAGCCACCATCATTATCGCCGTGCTATTTATAATCGCCTGCGTTCTCGCCGTCCGACTCGGCTAGTCACGAAGTAATTTTCAATTTTCAGTTTCCAATTTACAATAAATTTTCAATGATTCATTGATTAATTGATTCATTCACTCAAAATTGTAAATTGATAATTGTAAATTTTGCCCGCAAATGCAAAACGATCAACATCCTCTCGAAGATTTTTTTGGCCTGAAGCAGAGTTCCCCAACCGAGCTAAAACCCGAATCCCTTAATCACCCTTTGCGCCGACATTATGGCTGGTTGGATCAATTGCGCCTTCTACCGAAAGTGCTTTCAAAGCGTGAACGATATTGGATTCTAGTTTTTCTTTTAATTATCGTTGGTAGTATTGTTGTAATTCCATTCACGGCATATACTCATTTTACAAATCCAGTGGCAAATTATGGCGGTTCATTCAGCGAGGGCATTATTGGCCAGCCAAGACACATCAATCCACTTCTGGCTCAAACGAACGATCCCGACCGCGATCTGGCGAGTCTGATTTATTCAGGCCTACTTAAGCATAACGAAGCCAGTAAACTTGTCCCCGACCTCGCTAAGTCGTATGAGATTTCGAGTGACGGACTGAATTATACAATTTATCTCAAAGAAAATATTCACTGGCATGACGGCCAACCACTTACCGCTGACGATGTTCTTTACACTATTCAAACCGCCCAGAACGCTGACTACGGCAGTCCTCAACGAGTGAACTGGCAGGGTGTTACCATCCAGAAAATTAACGACGCCACGGTCATGTTTAAACTCAATAACAAGTACGCCCAATTTTTAAACAATCTGACGCTCGGCATTTTACCAAAACATATCTGGAGCACTGTTCAGCCAATTAATTTTGCCTCAACAGACTACAATTTAAAACCAATCGGCTCCGGACCGTATGTATTTAACAAGCTTCAAAAAGACGACCTCGGCCAGATACGGTCATATCAACTTATCGCCAATAAAGATTTTTACGACGACCAGCCCTATATTGACACAATAATTATCAAATTTTATGATTCGGAAGACGATCTGATTACGGCTTACAATAGTAATGAAGTTCAGAATCTCTCTTCGGTTTCACCGCAAAATCTTAATAAATTAAAATTCAAACAGCGCCTCAATATCACCGAATTAAAAGTACCGCGCTATTTCGCTGTTTTTTTTAATCAATCTCAAAATCCGATCCTTGCCAGCAAAAACGTCCGCCTCGCTCTCAATTATGCGACCGACAAACAAGCCATTATCGATACCATTGTCGCTGGCAAAGGTTCAGTTGTTTATTCGCCACTCATCGAAAATGTTTTGGACGTTGACCAAGATTTTGCGAAATACACTTATGACCCAAGCCGAGCTAAAACCATTTTGGCGGCTGACGGTTGGGTCAGTACTGATAACGCCGGTTTCCTTCTAAAAGGAAGCGGGAAGAATCAAGCCCGCCTAACTATTCATATTACCACTTCAACCTTGCCCGAGTTGGTTCGGATTGCTAACATTATCAGAGATCAGTGGAGCAAGGTCGGCGTCGAGATTATTGTCGACACCTTAGCCACGCCCCAACTTCAACAGATCATTAAGGATCGAAGCTACCAGTCGCTTTTGTTTGGCGAGATTCTTGACCTTGACCCCGACCCATTCAGTTTCTGGGATTCCTCTCAAACCCAAAAACTTGGCCTGAATTTAGCCCTTTACAGCAATAAAACAGTCGATAGTCTTCTTGGGGACGCCCGTCAGTCACTCGATCCATCGGAACGAGCCAAGAAGTATGATGATTTTCAGAAGATTGTTATCAGTGATGTTCCAGCCGTGTTTCTATATAACCCTTTCTATCTTTATCCCCAGACCACCAATATCCATGGCGCTAACACAATTATTATTGCCACGCCGGCTGACCGATTCGCAAATATTGAGAAGTGGTATGTCAACACCAAACGAATTTGGCGCTAAATATGGCTTTCTGGTGCTCATATAGCCTATTGCATTTACTACCGGAATAAAGTATAATGGTTGTATTGATGTTTTGTATTATGTGTTGATATAAAACACTTTCTCCTGATAACCTTTCAGATGTAAATAGACACCCAAGTGCCTTTTCCCTCACATCTACTATTAAGGTATGCTGCGATGGGCAAAATTACGTGGTAAGCAGGTGTGAGGGCGAGTGGCGAAACTGGCAACCGCATACGCTTCAGGTGCGTACGACCGCAAGGTTTTGGGGGTTCAACTCCCCCCTCGCCCACAAAAATAGCTGAATAAATTCTCTAACTACTTTATCTTAAAAATTAAATCTAAAAAATAAAATATTTTATATTTTAGATTTGAGATTTTAGATATTCAAGCATGACAGCGGAAGAAACAATAAAAGACGATCGTAAATATGCCACCCGCGCGCCTCGTCGTCCGCGTTTTGGCGACCGACACCGTTCAAAGCCGGTCGTTCGCCAGATTAAAGTGCTCCGCCGCGACAATGAGGGCAGTGTTGAAGATCACGCCCGCGCCGGTGCCACGGCCGGTCTCAAGATTATTCACTTTGGCGGATTGGGTGAAATCGGAAAAAACAATATGGTCGCCATTCAGTATAATGATGAAATAATTCTCATCGATGGCGGTCTGGGATTCCCTCGTCAAAATATGCCCGGTATCGATTTTTCAATTCCAAACGTCGGTTACCTAGCCGGCAAAGAACACATGATTCAGGCTTGGTTCTTTTCCCACGGCCATCTAGACCACATCGGCGCCGTGCCCTTTATTATAAATAAGGTTGGTGACCCCGATATTTATGCCGCCCCTCTAACCAAAGCGCTTCTCTTGAAACGCATGGAAGAGTTTAAAGACCGCAAACCCCTTGCCATCGAAGAATTCAAAGCGGGCGATGAGGTTAGCGCCGGCAAATACTTTAAAGTCAAAGCTCACCGCATCAGCCATTCAATTCCCGATGATTTGCTATTTGAAATTAAGACGCCAGTCGGAACCATTGTTCACACTTATGACTATAAGATGGATCGAGACCCGGTCAATGATCAGCCCGCCAATCTTGAAGAATTAAAAGCCGTCGGCGACAAGGGCGTGCTCTTGTTTATGGGCGACTCCACCGGCGCCGAGAAAGACGGTCATTCTCTTTCTGAAAGCGCCGTCACTCACGACCTTGAGAAATTAATGTCTGACGCCACGGGCTTAACCATCATCGGTTGTTTCGCGTCGGCTCTCAATCGCGTCCAGCAAATCATCACTCTGGCGGAAAAATTGGGCAAGAAAGTCGTCTTCGACGGCTATTCCATGAAAAACAATGTTGAAATTGCCAAGCATCTTGGTTATATAAAAATCCAGCGCGGGACCCAAATTTCGCTTGAAGAAGTGGCCAACTGTCCTCGAGAAAAATTGATCGCGATCGTTACAGGCGCCCAAGGCGAAAGCAATGCCGCCTTAATGCGGATCGCCAATGGCGAACACCGTTTTATTCATCCGATTGCCAATGACACTTACATTTTTTCGTCGTCAATCATTCCCGGCAACGAGTCCGAAATTCAATTCGTGAAAGATCAGCTTTATCGCAACGGCTCCAAAGTCTTCAATTATCAAATGCTCGATGTCCACGCCTCCGGTCACGGCGACAGAGAAGACATCCGGGAACTCCTTAAAATCATCCGTCCTAAATTCTTAATGCCGGTTCATGGCCAGTACTCGATGATGGTTAATCATGGCCAAATCGCCCAAGAAGAAGGCATCCCCAAAGATAACATCATTATCGCCGATAACGGCAATATCACCCACATTGAAGCCGACCGCTGGTGGCTCGACAAAGAACACGCCCCATCCGATCCGGTTTACGTTGACGGTTTGGGTATCGGCGACATTGGCAACGTCGTTCTGCGTGATCGTCAAATGCTTTCTGAAGACGGGTTCTTGGTTGTTGTCGTCAAAATTGACCGCCAGACGGGCAAAGTCAACGGCAGTCCCGATATTATTTCACGCGGTTTTATTTACTTGAAGGACAATAAGGACCTCCTCATGCAAATGCGTAAAAAAGTCCGTTTCATCGTGGACAATAACACTGCCCACGGCAAAGACATCAACGGCACATACTTAAAAGATGAGCTCCGCAACCAAATCGGTCTCTTTCTCTTCCAAAAAACCGAACGCCGGCCCATGATTCTGCCGGTTTTAATCGAGGTGTAATCGCTCGCCATATCCCCTCCATCACTAACGCTGCGCGGATTACCATCCGGTCGCCTCATTTAACGCAAAAAAGTGAGGCTCGTGTTGTTTTTCTAACAATCTGCACGATTGGTTAGTATTTCAGGAGTGAATTCGATATTTTCCTGGGCACCGATTCCGAGGATGTCGGGCTTAGGCTTTCCCGAAGGGAAAACCACATGGCCCGACAGGAGACCTCGGGCGGTCAGAGAAAATGAGAATAAACGACTAGAAATACTCCAAGAGGAAGCTGTTAGAAAAACAGTACGAGCTGAACTTGTTAAATATAAAATAAAACGATAAGATAATGTCATGGAAAAGAAAACACTTTTGACCGGGGACAGACCAACGGGGCCACTGCATCTTGGGCATTATTTTGGCTCGTTGCAAAATCGGGTGGCAATGCAAAATGATTTTGATTCATACATCATGGTCGCCGATGTCCAGGCGCTGACCGACAATTTTCATCAGCCAGAAATGGTCCGGGAAAATGTTTTGGAAGTAGCCATGGACAATATCGCCGCCGGCGTTGACCCAAAAAAATCTACTCTTTTTATCCAAAGCCAAATCCCTCAAATTGCCGAATTGACGGTTTTTTATTCCAATCTCGTTACCATTAACACTCTTAAGCGCAATCCGACCGTCAAAGCCGAAATTGCCGAGAAAAAGGAATTATTCGGCCAGGATGGCGAAAGCGTTACCTATGGCTTCTTGGGTTATCCTGTCAGCCAAGCCGCCGATATTACTATCGTCCGCGCCCATATCGTCCCCGTGGGCGAAGATCAATTACCCATGATTGAACAGGCTCGGGAAATTGTCGAGCGTTTCCACCGGATGTATCAGTGTGATATTTTCCCCCTCCCGCAAGCCAAACTCTCGGACAGCCCTCGCATCATCGGCCTCGACGGTTCGGGTAAAATGTCTAAGTCGCTTAATAATGCCGTCTACCTCAAGGATAACCCCGAAACAACCATTGAAAAAATAAAGGGCGCCAAGACCGATTCTAGCACCACGATTGAATTCAATCCGAAGGAGCGACCCGAAATTTCCAATCTGGTGCTAATTTATGCTCTGATTCATAATCAAAACCCCAAAGACGCCGCTTCCGAACTGAAGCATAATACTTACAGCGAATTCAAACTTAAACTGGCCCAAGATTTAAACCGCCATCTCGCGCCGTTTCGGGCTAAACGCTTGGAACTCGAGGCCAAGCCCCATTACGTCAAAGAAATTCTCGACATGGGTCGAGTCAAGGTTCTCGAAAAAGCCGAAGAAACCATGAAACTTGTTAGAGAAGCCATGAAGATTAATTATTAGCGACGAGCTTGTCGAAATACTAGTTCTTTGTAGAAAATCGAGACAATACGCATAATTAACATATGTAACTTTAAAATAAGCTCGTACGAAACAATTATAAAGTAAAGTATTTTATTAATTCTAATTTTTTAAACCCGACATCCTCAGCAGTAATAATATCAACGTAATCTGAAATATCCAATTGCTCACAAATATCTCCAATTTCTTCGTGACAAGGATAAGGTAAAACGAAAACACTTTTTTGTAACATAAAAAACCCTAAATTTTTTAATTTTTTTCGAAATTTTATTCTTGCTAAATGTAACTCTTGAGGAATATCAAAAATTACTAATCGCCATTTTTTGTCCCATATTAGATAACGTCTTGGAAAATACCTACTAATAGCTCCTCGGGCCCATACAGATCCGTTTTGAGTAAGTTTAAATCGGCCCGGACTAACGTCTTTAAGCAGGCCTCGATATTTCAAGTTATAGACATTCTGATAAATCACATCTGGATCAATTCCGGCCATTCTTAAATCTTTATAATGCCAAGATTCACGAGCAAACATCTTAAATGGAGTATTTTTAAGATCTAAAGCTTCTAAAAAAGTGATAATAAATTTTTTAGATTTGTTAAGTTTGTTACCCATACATATAATACTTTATTATAGACTCGTACGAGTCTATAATAAAGTATTAGTTTTTATTAATCAAGTTGATAAGTTCGGATGATATTATTAATTACAAAAAGAATGCTATCCTAAAAGATATTCAATTGCGTTCTTAGTATTTTGGACTGACTCAACCTTAAAACAAGCTACACCAGACTCAAGGACAGGATAGTCATTTCCTTCCGATTCGAGAGCATCGCCAAAAAAGATAATGTCTTCTTTTAAAACATCAAGGTGTTTTATAATCTGTTCGATTCCGAATTCTTTATCAATTCCTTTTTTAGTCACATCAATTGAAGTGAGTCCAGCCACCTTAGCTTCCATGTCGGGCAGATAACTATTGAGTCTTGCAACAAGCTTCAAGCGTTTATCATTTTCTTCTTCCGCCCACTTTTCTTTTTCTTCTAATGGCGCCTGTTGGCCCAAAGCCGAAAAAGTAATCTGGCTGCCTCGATCTTCAATAAGCTCTCCGTAAATCTTTGCGGGTTGAATATAATCAATGTCTTTGAAGGTCTTCTCAAAAGCTTTGAATATCTTCCTCTTTTGCTCATCCGTTAATTTTTGAGAATAAACTTGCTCCCAACTATTATTTTTATATTCATAAAAAGAACCCCCATCCAGGGGAAGTAAAGATAAGTTACCATTTTTGAAGATACTATCGGGTAGTTGAGAAGCCATCTGTCTAAAGCTGGCCCCACCAATAATGGCCACTTTTTTATTGGCCAACAATCGAGCCAGAAGCACGCCCATTTCCGAATCAATTTTAACTTTGCTCTCCGCCAACGTCCCATCCAAATCAAAAACAAAAACACTTTTGCCTTTCGGAATTTCCTGAACTGTATTTATAAGATTATTCATGCATGTTTGTTTTCAGGCCTATTTTATCGTATCATAAATCACTATGTTATCAATCGGAATTGTCGGTCTGCCAAATGTGGGGAAAAGCACCTTATTCAAGGCGCTGACCAATAAGCAGGTGGATATTCAAAATTATCCTTTTACGACCATTGACCCGAATGTGGGCGTGGTGGCCGTGCCCGATGAACGAGTTGACGCGCTTTCGGATTTTTCTCACTCAAAAAAGAAACTCTATACCACTATCGAATTTATTGATATTGCCGGTCTGATTAAAGGGGCATCGCAAGGCGAAGGATTGGGAAATAAGTTCTTAGCCAACATCCGCGAGGTGGATGCGATCGCCCATGTCGTTCGAGTTTTTCCCGCCGGAGGCGGGTCCGCCTCCGGCGGAGATGTTGTACACGTCCACAGTACCATTGATCCCGTTAATGATATTGAAGTTATAAAGACCGAACTTGAATTGGCGGATTTACAAACCAAAGAAAAGAGAGAGAAGAAAGACCCCGCAAAATCGTCTGCTGGCGATCGCGGGGCAAGCTTGCCTGCCTTAGATTTATTAGCCGATAAGAAAATCATCTATGTTTTTAATGCATCAGAAGCTCAATTGGCCGCCAATTGGCAACCTGATGCAAAATTATTAGACACAATTAAGGACAGCGACTACGTAGTTCTTTCTACTCCGTTAGAATTATTGCTTTCTGAAACCACCCCCGAAGAGAAAACGGAATACCTAACCGGATTCAATATAAAAGAGAGCGGTCTAGATGTTCTAATTAAAAAAGGTTACCACACGCTTGGTTTACTCACTTTTCTGACTACGGGTGAAGACGAAAGTCGGGCCTGGACCGCTCATCAAGGTGATCTAATCCCAAAAGCTTCCCGCGCCATTCACACCGATTTTGAAAAACTTTTCATCAAGGCCGAAGTCATTAATTGGAAAACTCTTCTTGAAGCCGGTAGCCATGCCAACGCCCGCACTCATGGCCTTATCAAAATCGTCGGCCGAGATTACACCATTCAAGAAGGCGATGTCGTTGAAATACGAATCTAAAACCCCGCCGTTGAAAAGGGTCGCTTCGCGGTTTAAGTTAATCCTTTTCAACGGCGGGGAAAACAAAAGGGCTCCGCGACAGCGGGACGCGGAGTCCTTTTGTTGCGGAGCCTAAATCTCATATGAGCGACGGATTCTTCGCCGTCGTTCCCTCTCGGCCAGACCAAGCCACGGATACTTGATTGCCAGCCAAGTCATGATGGTGGTCTTGAGCTCGCGAACTGGATCGGCGCGTTCCCAACTCACTGTCTCGATAGTGATACTGTCAACATTCTCGACAAGATCGCGCATGAAGTGTCGCGACAACAGGATGACCTTGAGTGCCCGCTGGGCTTCACAAAAAATCGTAATCTTGAAATTCCCGCCGGGAACGTTGTGGAAGAACCCCACGGTCCGGATTTTCTCCGCGGCCAATCTGATGTTGTCGTATGTGGTGTACGAGTCAATCTGGATCCAATGGCTCTGATGCCACCCCTGAAGCCCCTCTGGTTGGACCATCAAGTAATTATACATGACTTGGGCCTCTGATTTTCCGGGAAAAGACTTTTTCTGTGTTTCACCTCCACAGAAAATGACTTGCCCGACACGATTGACTCGCAGAAAGTTCCTTACCCGATCGACGTAGACCGCAAGTGGTGAATCGATATTGCACCCATAGCCACAGACTACAACGACGTGTTGTTTCTTTTCTGACACCTGTCACCTGCCTTGTTTGAAAAGAACCGAAATGGCTAACTGAACGATACCACGTTTTACTTTTTTTGTAAATAGTTGACCCCGCCGTTGGGAAACTGCGTGATTTTTTAAATTTAAATCAATTTTAATTATTAAGACATACAAAAAATACTGGATACCTCTATGAGTTTTCCAGAAAACTCAGTTTCCCAACGGCGGGGTTGACGAAAAAATCGTTTTTTGATACGATGCGACCAGTTGATTTAATACGTTTTATTCGCTCTTCAGGATACCCATTAGTGGGAGGTCTCCTTCCCTACCTGTCGGCAATCTAACGGAATACACACTTGTCCCGTTAGAAATAGCCCTAGCGTGGACAATTAATACCTAGGCCTTTGCTGGTATGAGCATTACATAATTCTCATACGAGTTCAGTCCTATTTCTTTCGGGATGTCTGACGTCCGTAGAAATTATGAGTTGGCGTTTCATATCAATCAGAATCTGGAAGAATCCAGAATTATGACGATTGCGAATGAGCTAAAAGACGAGTTGACAAAAGGCGGAGCAACGATTACCTTCACTAAGGAACCGGAGCGCCAGCGTTTGTCATACGAGATAAAGCATAATGCCGGCAGTTTTTTTGGTTATATCCAGTTTAATATGCCCGCCGGCGAAGACGATATACAGCACTTGACAGGAGTTGAAGAATATATAAAACTCAACAACGACATCCTCCGTTCTTTGATTCTCCGCCTTCCGTCAGATGCCCAAAAGAGTCAGGCTTTGGAACGCCAGATGAAAGCTAGGGAACGCCTCGAAAAACGCGCCCAGGCCACAACTAAGGCTACCCCGACTGACAAACCATCATCACCATCATCAGCCGATAGAGAGAAGCTAGAAAAGGCGGTTGAAGATATTATTGAAAAACTGTAAACAAACCTTAGCTTCTTAGCTGATTAGCTTATTAGGAAAACCTAAAAAGCTAGAAAGCTGATAAGCTAGGAAGCTATCTGTGAATTTAAATAAAGTCATTCTTATTGGTCGATTGACCCAAGATCCAGAAGCTCGGACCACCCCGAGCGGTCAGAACGTTACGACGGTCAATATGGCCACTAACCGCGTTTGGACCGACGCCACAAGCGGTCGCAAAGAAGCCACGGAGTTTCATCGCGTTGTCGCTTGGGGAAAACTGGGCGATATCGCTTCCAAATATCTCACCAAGGGTGGTCTCGTCATGATTGAGGGTCGATTACAGACCCGCTCTTGGGATGACAAAGAAACAGGCAAGAAACGCTACATGACCGAAATCATCGCCGAGAATCTTCAGATGGGTCCTCGAGCAGCCGGAACAGCCCCAGTTGCCTCATTTGAGCCGGGCTCATATAGACATCCGATTGAAAACACAAATTCTTCTTCAGTTAAACAATCCCCGGCTGAACATACTGTTGAACCGGAAATCCCCATCATTGATGAAAATGAACCCCTGAATGCTGGCGTCGAAGAGGACGAAATAGCAATAAAAGAAAAAGATCTGCCGTTTTAGTTGGAATCGTCCCTTCGCCCCAGACCCGGGGAACCAGTCCCGTCGGTTCCCCCAGAGGGGCCCCCTCCGCTACTGGGGCTTAAGGGACAATTCCAACTCTCACTAAATAAATTTTAAAAAAATAAAGATGCATTGCAAATTATGCGAAGAAAATATTAGCCACATTGACTACAAGAATACTAAGTTTTTGCGCTCTTATGTGACCGCTCAATTTAAAATCAGCACCTCTCGACGCAACGAACTCTGCGCTAAACACCAGCGCATGATTGCCAACGCCATCAAACTCGCCCGCTTCATGGTCCTCATACCCTACACAAGAAATCAAACTGTAAGATAGAAACTTCTATTCTTTTTCTTCCGCCTCCGGCGCCATGCTCACCGGCGCAATTTCTTCATTGGCGGCCGCTTTGCGAACTTTGGAGACGATTTCGTTCATGATTTTTGGATTGTCTTTCAAAAATTGGCGAGAGCCTTCGATGCCCTGACCGATTTTCTCGCCATTGTAGCTAAACCAGGAACCGGCCTTGACGACGACACCATAACGGACACCGGCATTCACCACATCGGCATATTTGGAAATGCCTTCGTTATAAAGAATATCAAATTCGCAGGTTCGGAATGGCGGGGCGACTTTGTTTTTGACGATTTTAACTTTGGTGCGGTTGCCGACGATTTTCTCGCCCGACTGGATCTGGGCGGACCGACGAATCTCAATACGAACGGACGAATAGAATTTCAAAGCCATCCCGCCGGTGGTCGTTTCGGGATTACCAAACATCACCCCAATTTTCATACGCAGTTGGTTTATAAAAATAACTGTTGTTTTAGACTTGGCGACAATAGCCGTCAACTTACGCAAAGCGTGAGACATCAAACGCGCCTGCAATCCCATGTGCTGTTGGTCCATCTCGCCTTCAATTTCGGCCCGAGGCGTTAAGGCCGCCACCGAATCAATGACGACAACGTCAACCCCGCCAGATTTTACCAATGCCTCCACGATGTCTAGAGCCTGTTCGCCTGTATCCGGTTGAGAAATGAGAAGTTGATCTATTTTAACGCCAATCTTTTTGGCGTATTCCGGATCCAAAGCGTGCTCGGCATCCACATAGGCGGCGATACCACCGGCTTTCTGCGCTTCGGATACAATATGCAAACAAAGGGTGGTTTTGCCGGAACTTTCGGGACCATAAACTTCAATGACTCGTCCCCGAGGCACGCCGCCAACACCTAAGGCAATGTCTAACGACAATGAGCCAGTCGGAATGACATCCACATCCACCTTGCTAACTTGACCCAAGCGCATAATCGAACCTTCGCCATATTTTTCCTGTAATTCCTTGACCATCATCTCCACATTCCGACCTCGGCCTTCCTGCACCTTAGCCGCCACCGACTTCTTACTTTCTTCCTTTTCTGTTTGCTTTTTGGGAATCATGGAGATAGATTAAATTTAAGCTACCTTATAATACAAGACTAGGAGATAAACACAAGTCTGGAGTAAGTCTGTTACACTTCATCCTCTTGTTCCGCTTCGGGCGTATCGGCGCTGATTAGTTCTGGATTGGGAGCCATGGAGGCCGAGGAAATGCCAGCATGTTCCATGCCTTCGGGCTTGAGATAAACCTCACGAGGCTTGGCGCCATCCCCCGGTCCGATAACGCCTCGATCTTCGAGGATATCGAGTAAGCGGGCGGCCCGGGCGTAACCAACCCGGAGACGACGCTGAAGAAGCGAGGCCGAAGCTTTGCCGGCTTCCATGACCACAAGTTTGGCATCAGGATACATATCATCTTCAGTAGCATAATCACCGTCGCGACCGCCATATGAGGCTGGAGCGCTGAAATCAACTTGGAGCGATTGTTCACTGTTAACCTCAAGCGCGTCGCCCTGTTCTTTAAGGAACTTTACGACGTCATGAACTTCCGTTTCGGTAACAAGGGCGCCTTGGACTCGCCGAGGTTTGGCTGTATCGCCCGAAAGGAAAAGCATATCGCCCTTACCCAATAATTTTTCCGCGCCGGGCATATCCAGAATCGTTCGTGAATCAATCTGACTTGGCACGGCCAAGGCCATCCGAGAAGTAATATTGGCTTTAATTAAACCTGTAATAACTTCCACCGACGGACGTTGGGTCGAAAGAATTAAGTGGATACCCACGGCCCGAGACATTTGCGCAAGACGGACGATGGCCGTTTCCACATCTCGGCCATACGAAGCCATTAAATCGGCCAGTTCGTCAATTACAATGACAATCGCGGGCATAATTGGCTCGCCCCGGTCGGTCATCTTGGCATTATAAGAAAACATGTCTTTGGAGCCGACTTTTAAAAGTTGTCCGTAGCGCTGTTCCATTTCGCCGATAGCCCATTTTAAGGCTCCGATGACTTTTTTGTTGTCAGTGATAACCGGCGTAATCAAATGCGGAATACCGTCATAGAGCGTAAGCTCAACACGCTTTGGGTCAATCAGGATCAATTTAAGCGCGTTGGGAGAATGTTTATATAACAACGAAAGAAGAATGGCATTAATGGCGACGGACTTACCCGTCCCTGTGGCTCCAGCCACCAACAAGTGAGGCATCTTCTCCAGACCGGCAAAGATTGGCGCGCCGGCTACGTCGCGACCCAAAGCCAACGGCAAAAAGTATTTGGATTTAATAAACTCGTCACTGTCAAACATGTTGCGCAAACCAATAATGGCCACTTTTTTGTTGGGCACTTCGATACCGACCAAAGATTTACCGGGAATCGGGGCTTCAATCCGAATCGGATGAGCGGCCAGAGCCAGAGACAAATCCGGATTCAAGGTACCGATACGCGAAAGCTTCACCCCGACCGCGGGACGCAAAGTGAATTGAGTGACAGTCGGCCCGATCGACACCTCTCCCATCTCCACATCAATGCCAAAATTGGCCAAAGTCCGCTTGATAATCGTGGCGCTGGCATTAATATCGCCTGTCACCGCTTCTTCTTGATCTTCATTCAACAAATCAATCGACGGCAGAGTCCATTTGCCCAGTTTAAGATTTTTAATCACAAACTCTTTATCGCTCATCGGTTCGGCTTTGGTAGCTCGAACATTAATTGGTGTAATAGCCGGTTTAAATTCTGGTTTCTTTTGGTCTACAATTTCGTTGCCTTTTTTAACAACCACGTCGGTTGAATCGGTTTCTTGGGGTGGTTTGGCAAAAAGACCCCCAATGGAAATATTTAAAGAAATAAGAATGGCGATCATGCTCAAAGCGATAAGCACAATTGTTGAAGCCGTGAATCCAACGAAAGACAGTAAAGGGTAACCGAAAATGAGACCAAGATATCCGCCTTGAACGACTCGAGCTTGAGTATCGCCGCCACCAAAGATGAAGAAAATGCCCAGAAAAGTTAGGACGAACAATCCTGTTCCAAACACCGCGCTGAAATACACTCTACGCGAAAGCGATTTTATAAAAGAAATACCCAGAAAAATGAACGCTATCGGAATAATGAAAAATCCCCAACCAAACAGGGATCGCGCGGTAATATTAAACAGTTCGCCGGCTCGGCCGGCCTTACCAACAAAACTTAGTAAACTCAGCAGAGCCAAGCTAAAGCTTATGATGCCCCAGATACTGTTTCTCGTCTCTTGTCCCAAATCAAATCTGGGGGGTTTATCCTCTTTTGGCGGTCGCCCCCGTCTTTTCGGTTCCCTGTCTTCGATTTCTTTATTCTTCCACGATCTTCCCATAATGCTAATTATTCCTTATTTATAATTCAAAATCAATACCCATATCACCCATATCCCTATTTATATATTAATACGATCGTATTGTTTTATAAATCAAACCTTGAACTTTATTTTCAAATCTTTATCGTAATCCATGTGGTCTATTGTTACAAATCTTGTGTGTTGTTTTATATTTTCTTCAAACAATAAATCTTTTAGAAATACGGGAATTGGGTAGGGATATATCCAGGCACTCTTTTGAAATTCTTTAAAACCGATAGCCCGTAAAATTAGTCGCAGATAATCTCGATGTTTTCGTTTTTTCTCGGGAATATCAAAAAATACTAACCGCCATTTGCCATCCCATTTTATTTTTTCTTTTTTATATATACCAGTTTCAGCGTTTATATAAGCAAAAAATGCTTCTTTTTTACCTTGGTCAGTAAGATAATATAGACTATTTTTTCTTTCAATTAACTTATTTTTCCGTAAATTGCATAAGGCAACATCGTAAGTGATTCTTCGTCTTCCGTAACAATATTTACGGGCATATTTGTGAGGAAAGAACACCCGCGCTGGTCCTTCTTGAATGCTCCATAAAATTGCCAAAATAGTTCTGGGCACAGAAAGAAGTATTTTCGCACTTTTGGCATTGTTTCCGAACATATAGTCTCTTTATATATTAATACGATCGTATTGTTTTATAAAGTGGATAATTATAATAATTGGGATTCTTTGTAGCTTATAAAAAGAAAACGGCGTCCGAAGACGCCGTGGAAGTGGTTGGGGGTTGGTTTGCGGCTGTATCCCCCGGGGTCGCCAGCCTGTAGCCTACCTGTGCGCCGAGACTTCCCGCTCGGCGATTGATGGTTCAACTACGCATTTAGTTTCCTTCTGCTTTTCAGGCAAGAAAGAGTTGGTCTCCGTCGCGGATCACCTTTCGGCTTAACCCGCGACATGCCCCTCCGAGGCCAATCAACTATCGACCGTGAAACGCCGTGACGCGCGGATCGAGCCGCGAGTCGCTGTCGGCCGCCGCCCCGACGATCCAGGCCCGGTAATTCCACCGCGCCGCCGTAACGGGTTTGATGCCCCGACGGGCCAACTGAGCTTTGGCCTGCCTCAGCGTCTCGACCTGGGTCTGTTCCCAGGTAGTCGCCGGTTTGATCCCGGCAACCATGAGCGCCGGCTTTGCGAAATCGAAGATGGTGGGCATAGTTGTCTCCTGCAGATTGTGAAGTTCCTGACCGGCCTGTCTGTCGCCTGACAGACTAAGCAAAGCTGATTGTATTTACGGTATAGCATGTATTCAGCACAAAGTCAATAGCTAAAAATGACCTCTTTTGCCACCTTAAAACCGCCCTTTTAGGGGCGGTTTTAAGTTATGATAGATTCAGGGGTCTGTATAAATATGGTTGAGTTTAAGGCGGTTTCGAGGAACGGAGTAAGCGATACTACAAGGTATCGCGGCGAGTACCGCAGAAACCAACGCCGAAATCGACCAGATTTATAAGACCTTCTATTCGAGGGTTTGGAATCCTGTTCCGGCCGGAATGAGGCGACCGATAATAACATTTTCTTTGAGACCACGAAGATTGTCTTCTTTGCCCATTAGGGCGGATTCGATGAGAACTGAAGCGGTTTGTTGGAAGGAAGCGGCGGACAAGAAACTATCGGTGGAGAGCGAGACTTTCGAGATACCCATCAAAAGCTGTTCATAGGTCGCCTCTCGTTTTCCGCCAGAGGCGGATCCGTCTTTGACGGATTTCTCCGATCTGATTTTTTCGTTTTCGTTTAAAGCCTTGCGTTTTTCGACAACCGATTCCGCCAAAAGTTCGGTGTCGCCCGGGTCAAGAATCTTCACGCGCGAAAACATTTGTTTGGTAATCAGCTCGATATGTTTATCATTGACGCTATCGCCCGTTGGAGAATAGATACCGTGAACTTCTCGAACAATGTAGCGAGTGACCAAATCAATATCATTGGTGGTCTCAAAGAGTTCGCGAAGATCGACGTTGCCTTCACTCAATTGTTGGCCAACGCCGACTAAATCACCCACTCCAACCATAACCGGAATATTTGGAATGAGAGCATACTCGCGTTTTTCACCGGTCATCGCCACTTCAATAATCATTACTCGCATTTTAGCTCGTTCTTCAATCGCAATAACTTTGCCATCGACATCAGAGATAACCGCTTTGAAAGATGGCGACCGCGCTTCAAAAATTTCCACGATTCTCGGCAGACCCATCGTGATGTCGGCTCCACCCGCGCCGGCCACGCCACCGGTATGGAAAGTGCGCATCGTGAGCTGGGTACCAGGTTCTCCAATCGCTTGGGCCGTTACAATACCAACCGCTTCACCAACATTCACGAGTTCATTCTTAGACAAATCGTAACCATAACACAGACGACAAATACCATTGGCTGATTTGCACTTAACCACGGAACGAATTCGGATGGTGGAAAGTTTTAATTCTTCAATTTTTTTGGAAGTTTCTTTGTCAACGATTTTGCCTTTCTTGGCGATAATCACGCCGTCGGCGGAGACAACGTCATCCATAACGACACGACCTTTAATGCGTCGAGCTAAAGATTCACCACTGAATTTAGAGTCTTCGGCGTAAAGAGTCAGCCCTTCTTTATCTTTGCAATCTTCATCAAGAATAACTACGTCTTGAGCGACATCAACGAGCCGACGAGTGAGATAGCCGGCTTCGGCTGTCTTTAAGGCCGTATCAACGAGACCTTTACGAGCGCCGTGAGTGGAAATGAAGTATTCTAACGGTTGCATGCCCTCTTTGAGAGAATTTTTAACCGGTAGCTCCATCAATTCGCCCGACGGATTAACCACGATACCGCGCATACCCATAAGCTGGTCCAGAACGGACCACGAACCGCGAGAATTAGAATCAACAAGCATGAAAGCTGAATCGCTTGGCTTGAGTTGTTTTTTAACGAGCACCGACAATTTTGCTTTGGCCTCGGTCCAAATCTCAATCGCTTTTGTTTTACGCTCGTGTTCAGTCAACAAGCCATTATCATAGGACGCGCGATTATCCTCAATGAGCTTATCAGCAATGGCAATAATTTCCGGTTTTTCAGACGGCAAGTGTAAATCAGCAAGAGTCCATGAAACACCGGACAATGTCGCGTAATGAAAACCAAGCTGAGTGATATTGTTTAAAAATCTAACCGTCACCGCTTCTCCACGTTCATCCCAAATATCCAATTCAATGTGTTTAAGTTCTCCTTTAGTCATTTTCTTATTTACGTATGGATGACCGGCCGGCAGAGCTTGATTGAAGATAATTCGACCAATACTTGTTTCAAATAGTTCTAATTTCTCTTTAGCGTCGGGATTAGGAACTTTAATCTTGGCCTGAATATTAATAACGTCATTTTCATAGGCCAGCAGCGCGTCTTCAAAAGAATAAAATATTTTCCCCTCACCTTTGGCCCCGTCGGCCGTAGCCGTGAGATAGTAACAACCCAAAACAATATCGTTCTTGGCCGCCGCGACCGGTTCCCCGGTCGCTGGTTTCAAAATCGCGTGACTAGCAAGCATTAATTCTCGAGCTTCGCGTTGCGCTTCATCAGTCAGAGGTAAATGAACGGCCATCTGATCACCATCGAAATCAGCATTAAAAGCGACGGTGGGTAAAGCTGGGACCTTGATCGCTTTACCTTCAATTAGACTCGGCTTAAAGGCTTGGATGCCAAGACGATGCAGGGTTGGGGCCCGATTAAGCAAAACTAATTTATTAGTCATCGCTTCTTCAAGAGCTGTCCAAACATCCGGTGTTTCTTGTTCAATTAAACGGCTGGCGGATTTAATATTGTGGGCTAATTCTTTACGAATCAAAATACCGATCACAAACGGTTTAAACAATTCTAGAGCCATGCGCTTCGGCAAACCGCATTGATCAATTTCTAATTCTGAACCGACAACAATAACGGAACGGGCGGAATAATCGACGCGCTTGCCCAGCAAGTTCTGCCGGAAACGGCCCTGCTTGCCTTTGAGCATGTCGGCGAGAGATTTTAAGGCGCGCTTTTGGCCGGTCGAAGCGGCGGTAGCGGACTGATTGCGTTTCATTGAGTTATCAATGAGCGAATCAACGGCTTCCTGCAACATTCGTTTTTCATTTTTAGTGATGACTTCCGGGGCTTTTAATTCTAGAAGGTGCTTCAAGCGATTATTGCGATTGATTACTCGACGATAGAGATCGTTTAGGTCGGAAGTGGCAAAGCGACCACCATCCAATGGCACCATGGGACGCAAAGCCGGAGGGATGACCGGTAAAATACTGATAATCATCCACTCCGGACGAATCCCGGAATTTTGCATCCCCCGAATGAATCGCAATCGGCGCGACATTTTGCGAAATTCCAACGGATTCTTTTCGTTCTTGATTTCCCCTTCTAACGCGGGGATAATATCGTCAAAGTTTAATTCTTCCAGTAATTTTTTGACCGCGTCCGCCCCGATACCGGCCTCGAAAACTTCACCGTATTTCAATGACAAATCCCGAAAATCAAGTTCGGAAATAACCTGATATTTGAGCAAATTGCGAAGATTATTTTTTTCGCGATCTTTGAGTTCTTTGAGTGATTCTTCCTCCTCGACGTTTTTAACATTTTTAATTTTTGACTTAAACTCGCCTTCGATGCGCTTCATCGCTTCGGCTTTTAGCTCTTCGTCCACTTTCATAATAATGTAGCTCGCGAAATAAACGACTTTTTCCAGTTCCGGCAAGGAAACACCGAGAATCGCCGCCACTTTCGATGGAACGCCCCGCAAAAACCAAATATGAGCGACTGACGCCGCCAATTTAATATGACCCATGCGCTCGCGACGAACAATGGCTCGAGTCACTTCCACGCCACACCGATCGCAAATGATACCCTTATAACGAATACGCTTATACTTACCGCAATAACATTCCCAGTCCTTGGTTGGCCCAAAAATAGCTTCAGAAAACAAACCTTCCCGCTCCGGTTTTTGAGTGCGATAGTTAATGGTTTCCGGCTTGGTCACTTCGCCATATGACCACGACAAAATATCCTCCGGCGACGCAATTTTGAGTTTTATTGAAGCTAAATCCATAGAAGCGACACTAATTACGAATTACACGCGAATCCACGAATAGAATCCATTCTGATTTTATTTGTGTCATTCGTGTCCATTCGCGTATTGGCGTCGGGGTTACTTTTCCATTAATTCCACATTCAATGCTAAGCCCTTGATTTCGGACAACAATACCTTAAATGATTCCGGTAAATGGGGGGCTTTGATTTCTTCACCATTGACAATCGATTCATAAGTCTTGGCTCGGCCCAAAACATCATCCGACTTGATGGTCAACATTTCTTGCAAAGTATGAGCCGCGCCATAACCTTCCAAAGCCCAAACTTCCATTTCCCCAAAACGCTGGCCGCCAAATTGGGCTTTACCGCCCAACGGTTGTTGGGTAATAAGCGAGTACGGCCCGATCGAACGCATGTGAAGTTTGTCCTCCACCATATGAATCAGTTTAAGAAAATAAGTGATACCGACGTGAACGGGCTTCGCGAAAGGCAGGCCGGTCTTGCCGTCATAAAGCTGTTGGCGTCCATCGACGGGAAAACCGGCTTTCTTTAATTCCTCCATAATGACGTTCTCGCCCGGACCAGCCATCGCTGGCGTCTGGGCCTTATAACCAAGTTTTTTCGCGGCGAGGCCAAGGTGGGATTCCAAAATCTGACCAATATTCATACGGGAAATAACACCCAAGGGCGAAAGAACAATGTCCACGGGTGTTCCATCGGCCAAGAAGGGCATATCCTCTTGGGGTAAAATAACGGAAATAACCCCTTTGTTGCCGTGCCGGCCGGCGAGTTTATCGCCGACTTGAATTTTGCGAAGTTGGGCTACGGAAACTTCGATTCGTTTAATGACGCCCACATCAAGCTTGTCGCCTTCTTCGCGAGTGAAAGTCTTGATGTCAACAACACGGCCTTGACGGCCGTATTCCAAACGCATTGAAGAATCTTTAACATCGCGAGATTTATCTCCGAAAATGGCGCGCAACAAACGTTCTTCAGCCGTTAAATCTGACTCGCCTTTCGGAGAAATTTTACCGACCAAAATATCTTGAGAGTGGACTTCCGCTCCAACTCGAACTACGCCATCCGGATCCAAATCATTCAACCGTTCCATGGCCACATTTGGAATATCGTAAGTGGTAAGTTCCGGTCCAAGCTTAGTGTCGCGAACATCCATGGCGTAATCTTCTATATGAATAGAAGAAAGAACATCTTCTTTAACTAAACGATCGGAAAGAATAATGGCGTCTTCAAAATTCGCGCCTTTAAACGACATATAGGCCACCAAAAGATTTTTGCCCAATGAAAGTTCGCCGCCTTGAGTCGAAGGACCGTCAGCTAGAATTTCCCCTTTTTTGACCCTCTGATCTTTAGTGACGATCGGGCGTTGATTTAAAGCTGTAAATTTATTTGAACGTTGAAATTTGAGAAGTTTGAATTCGTATTCTTTATCTTTTTCTGTTTTAAGAACAATCTTTCCTGAATCAACTTTGGTAATCGTGCCAGCTTCCGGAGCGATCACAAGCATCCCCGAATCACGGGCAACTTTAGCTTCCATGCCCGTGCCAACATACGGAGCTTCCGGAGCAATCAATGGCACGGCCTGCTTCTGCATGTTCGTACCCATCAAAGCGCGGTTGGCGTCGTCGTTTTCCAAAAACGGAATCAAGGTCGTCGCGACCGAGAACTGCTGTTTGGGCGAGACGTCTATAAAATCAATGTCCTCGGCATCAGCCGTGTTCGCTTCGCCTTTAATACGGACCGGGATTTTATCGCCGACGAGCTTGCCGGCTTTGTCCATCTTGGCGCCAGCCTGAGCAATCACGTAACGTTCTTCCTCTGTCGCATCCATATAGATGACCTCATCGGTAATCTTGCAATCTTTTACCTTAATATATGGAGTCAAAATAAATCCGAGTGGAGAAATTTTGGAGTACATCGCCAAATGACCAACCAGACCGATATTAGCGCCTTCCGGTGTGGCAATGGGACAAATACGGCCATAATGCGACGGATGAACATCGCGAACTTCAAAACTGGCTCGTTCTCGAGTCAAGCCACCCGGCCCGAGAGCAGTTAAACGTCGTTTATGCTCAAGTTCTGAAAGTGGATTTTCTTGATCCATAAATTGAGACAACTGACCGGAAGCAAAGAATTCTTTCAAAGCGGCTACGAATGGGCGAGCGTTAATGAGTTGAGACGGCAAAACCGTGGCAATGTCTGACGTCGACATGCGATCTTTGATATTACGTTCCATACGTGAAAACGCAACCCGAAGACGATCTTGAAGCAATTCACCCAATGTTTTGACGCGACGGTTGCCAAGGTGATCAATATTATCGACTTTAGAAGTCGAATCATTGTTGAGACGAATAATTTCTTTGAGGATAAGAACAACATCTTCGACGCGAAGAACACGATTTTTGGCTTCATCATAACCAACATCCTGGTTAAAACGCTGGTTTAATCGGAAACGACCAACTTTGGACAAGTCATAGCGCGATGTATTCGTGAACAAGTTCATAATCATCTGCTTGGCATTGTCGGGCGTGGCTGGATCGCCGGGACGAACCCGTTTATAGAGTTCAATAAAACCCTCGTCTTGAGTTGAAGAAGGATCGTTTGAAATCGTGGCTTCAATATATCTTATATCCGGATTTTCCGCGTTGCCCGTGTCAACGTCTTGAAACATTTTCTTTATATCTTCATTTTTAGAGAGACCTAGCGCGCGTAAAAGAGCTGTCGCCGCTACTTTTCGTTTGCGGTCGATACGAACAGAAATAACACCGTTGTATTCAGTCTCAAATTCGAGCCAAGCTCCGCGAGCCGGGATTAATTTTGCACCGAAAAACCGCTGGTGGCGGCTTGAACGAGATAATGAAAAAAGGGCTCCCGGGCTTCGAATAAGTTGTGAAATAACAACTCGTTCAACGCCATTAATAATAAACGTGCCACGGGGAGTCATCAGTGGAAAATCAGCGAGAAAGAGTTCCTGCGGACGTTCTATACCGGTTTTCTTGTTTTTAAGAAGAACCTTAACCTTTAATGGAGCTTCGTAGGAAGTATTTTTTTCGATGGCAACCCGTTCGTTGTATTTTGGCTCCTCAAGTTTATAGTCCAAAAAACTTAATTGGAGTTCTTTGGCGGTCCAATCTTCGATCGGCGAAACCTCGGCAAGAAGCTCTTTGAATCCGACATCCAAAAACCATTTATAAGAATCCAGCTGAACCTGCACAAGATTCGGAGCTTCAAATTGATCGACGCTAAATTTAGAAAATAGTTTCCGAGACATACGATCAATGGCAACCGGCACCTTTATGCCAGTCAATTATTTTCACCCACGACCTGAAGCTTCCTAATAGACGACGATAAAAACGCACACGATTGTCCATGCTGTGCGTAGTTTTCTATTCGTTTATAATTTTTCGGGATGCGTCCAGGGCAAGGTGGGCGAATTGTTAGCTATTGAGCACCCGTTGGTGAAACCTGCGAAGGCTCAATAGCCCGCAATTTACTTGACTTTTAGAGCTTCTGCGACTGTCCTGACAACCATGGAAGACGCACTCGATTCATCCTCAAAATCCTCCAAAACAATGTCAAGAGATGATACTTTGGTTATTCTATTCCTTTTTAAAAGTTTGTCAATAGAAGTTACCAACACCGTATCAAAGTTAAAATCAAGAGGCATTATCAACATGTCCACGACCGCCTCTTTTTCGATCAACTGTACTTCCACGCTCTCCTTATTTTTTTTAATAATCTTCAGAATCATAATTTTTTAATTTCTAAATTCTAATGCCTAAATCCTAAATAAATCCCAATTACCGAATTCCAAAAAAGTCAGAGATGGACTCTCCTAATGAACTACTAAAATTTTGTTTGATAGTCAGGTATAATTATTACCCCCCTTTTAAACCAATTTTGTTTTAGGAAGGTTGTGGATTGTTAATTACTAAGAGTAGTAAAAAAGTATCTGATGGTCTGTAAACCATTCTCTAATGCATCCGGAGAAAAGACGTCATATGAGTAATTAGCACCACTATTAAGACCAGAGAGTAGCACGGAGTGTTCAATAACCAACACTGGATTTGAAGCCCCCTTTCCATAGGTTGGTGCTGCTAAGTCATAATAATGCACCTCCGATGCCGCAGGCTCGTCGGTTGTCCACGAAATTACAGCAGAATTTGTAGTAATCGCAGAGGCGGACACCGAAGAGATAGTCGGCTTGGTGGTGTCATAACTGAAATAATCGCTATAATCATATACTTCAGGGTGATCCCAATCAAAAACCATAACCCTGTAACCACTGCTCGACGCGGGAAAGAAACATAAATTAGCACATGGAAATTCTATTCTATATGAGTTATTCGAATCAACTATTAAATTCGCAGTATACCCAATGGGATATGAGAGTGGGACAGTTAATGAGAAGTAATTGGGATATTCGTATACAATCTGTGTTCCCTTAAAAATCTTAAACCCGAACTTGCTAATACCAGATGAGGTATAGTAAAAGCTAATGTTCAGATTACCTAAAACTCTTCCGCTCGTGGGCTGGGTCACGGTGATGGGAGCTGGAATTGGTGTCGGGGTAGGAACTGAAGTCGGAATCGGAGTAAATGAGCTTACGGTGCTATAACTAGTATTTCCACTTGAGTCGATAGATTTAACTCTAAAGTAATACGAAGTGGAGGTGCTCAAATTTCTTAGACCTGTTTTATTACTATAGCCTATACTTCCGCTTGCAACCGTAGTCGCCACTTGGGTTAAGGTTAATACCCCCGAAGAAGTACCATATTCAACTAGGCTCGTAGCATTCTCGTTTGTAGTCCAAGATATGCTTGCACTCGTCTCTCTGATATTAGATACCAAGACATTAGAAATAACCGGTAGAGTTGTATCACCCAGTGTAGGTGTCGGGGTGGGGGTAGCAGAAGGTGTGGGTGTGGAAATTGCTGTTGGAGTTGGCGTTAAGATAGGTGTCGGAGTTGGGGTGAATGTTGGCGTAGGAGTTGGAGAGACCACTGAACAATGTCCGACGGTATCACCATGAGCCAGATGGGCTTTTACGGCAGACACGCCAACAGTAAGAGTTTCTGGTTTTAAAGTATTTCCGGGCGGATAGTGACAGATAACCGCTTGCCCAATTTCTTTGAAGCTCGAGCTTGCAGTTACTTCTTCGTGGGATACTTTCTTTCCCTCGCTCACACGTTCGTATTTTGGAACATCTTTAACGGTACCCATAGCATTGCCTTTCGGATACCAATCAAATTCCTTTTTATTTATACAAAATACCTTTTTGAAGAAATCGGGGTCATCTTTAACCGCCTGCTCTCCGCTCGAGTTTACCCAGCGGAGCTTGCCCGAATCTTCGCCATCTATGTCAACGCCATAGACTTTTTGGTCATTGTTTTCGCAATTACGGAATAAGCCGGACGTTGGAAACGTATCCTTTACTTCGGTAGTTACTAGTTTTACGTTGAAAAACCCCCCTAAATGGCCGTAAAATTTAAATATCTCGGGATTTAGAAATAGACGCTTATATCCTGAGTCATTAATAATATATACATCTGGGTCATCGGAAAAGATGGCACTGATAAGATCGCCTTCTTTAAGACCGTAGTCAGCGGGTTTAGCGGCATTAGAATTTGGTATCGCAATAAATAATGCGGCCACAAATACAGATGCAAAAACGACCAAGGAGACGAGTGCTTTAGTGTAATTTTTCATGTGATTATACTATATTCTTTTTACACACTTTGTCTATTGCCTGTCGTTAAGTCCTTGAGGCCAGGCCTCAATCAGAAATCCTCCCAACAAGGCTAAGCATTGTTTTTGTTCCATTGTGGACAACTATTGACCCTCGGCCGGTCAGTATGATATACTCTTAGTATCACTACGAAAAGGACCCCTATACGGTTTTGCTGTATCGGGGGCCTTTTTATTTTCTATTTACTTTTGACCTAACCCAATCTAAATACACTATCTTTGAATTTGTTCTTTTTAGAAGTACCGAACAGCGATTGCTTGGTGATAGAATCGCCAAAAGTTTATTCTTTTCTTGAAGAAACTTTATGAGACTCGCGTAATCGCCATCACTTGAAACAACTACCGCTTTATCAAATTTACTTTCGTAGGTGTCGCGTGCAACTTGCAAGACAAGATCAGCGTCGCAATTACCTTTCACTTTACCATTTCCATCATAGGTTGTTTCCTTAAAGACCAGAGTAAAACCAACTTCCTGAAGATAGGTATAAAGATCTTTATACCGTGGAACTAATCCAATAAAAAGATAAGAGCGTTTAATCTGATATTTATTGTTGAGCCATAATCGAAAACGTTTATAATCCAGCTTCCACCCCAAATCAGCTATGCCCTTGTGTAAATTAGCTCCGTCAATATATGCAAAATTATTTTTGCTTTTTTGGATTTCGAGCATTGGAATTTGTTTAGAAATTAGGATTTAGAAATTAGAAATTCCGTTATGGATTTTATCCATAACGCTTTATGCTTTGTAAAATCCCTAGCCCGACCAGAAGCGACCAGAGACTGCTCCCGCCATAACTGATGAATGGAAAAGGAATTCCGGTTACGGGCATCAAGCCCAGGTCTACTCCCGAACCAACAATGGCGTGAGTGGCAATAATAATCGTCAACCCAATTGCAAAGAGTCTTCCAAAATTAGACGTCATTCGACTCGCAATATTCATAATCCGCGAAATTAAAAAAACAATAGCCGCTAGAATGGCGCCGATACCAAAGAGGCCGAATTGATCGGCTGTGGAAGCAAACACAAAATCGTTATACGGTTCGGGCAAGAAACCATTGGATGTCTGGGGGCCCTTCCCCCAACCGCTTCCAAACCAGTGTCCCGCTCCAATGGCTATTTTTGATTGAATAAGATTGTAGCCGCTGCCATACGGATCGCTCCCGGGATTCAAAAAAGAGACAACCCGTACTTTTTGATATGGTTTTAAGACGAAGTTCCAGCCGATACTGCCGACTATCAACAATAAAACCGCCAAAACAAACAATTGTCGACGATTAAGACCGATCGCGACCAACATTCCAATCCAAACAAAAAACATGATAATGGCCGAGCCTAGATCGGGTTGAATAAGAGTAATACCGATTGGAATCATGCAGTAGAGCCCAGAAACGATAATATGGCGATAATCATTAATATGAATATGACGTTGGGAAAAATACTTAGCCATCAAAACAACTAACGCTAGTTTTACGAACTCGGCCGGCTCGAAAGTTAACCCCCCGATAGATATCCACGCTCTCACGCCCCGAATTGACTGAAACAAGAATGGCATCATCAGCAATACGACCGAAACAATATACAGGACAAACACTGCCACAGAATTATTTTTCAAATACCGATAATTAAAAAACGAGAAAATAGCCATCATAATCACACCTAAAACCACGAAAATAACCTGTTTCCAAAAATATGGATTTTGGGTCCCGCCAATGCCGTATAAGTTAAAAAGGCTAAACAAACAAAGCGCCACCACAGTGGCGAAAAGCGGTCTATCAATACCAGAGAAGTACTGCTTAATAATACTGCTGAAACTTTTCTTGAGTTCCATTTCGTTTTAAAAAATTAGCGTTATTAAACACATTAGTATTAACTTCGGTCTGAATACGAGCATCAGCCGGTAATACAAATGGCCACGTAACTTTAATCGAGCGATTAGTCTGCGAAAGAAACGTCTGAAAGTTGGTCCTATTCGTCGCGATGATTGCCCCCGAACTATCAGTTACGACCATATTGACATCAATTGTATCAAAATCAAAATTAGTATTATTTGTAATCACCGCTTGATAAATAGTTTGACCCATATCATGCATGGTTGCTTCTCTGGTAATAATGAAAGTAATATCTTGCGCCATAGTCACTTTCTGCCAATCAACGCTTTTAATATCCAGTTGGGCCAAAGAGTCATCAGACACACCTTTTAATGAGGTCTGGACGATATATTTTGTCTGACCCGGCAAAATATAGAACGAGTTATTTTGACGTGAAATTTCTTTCCTCGTTGAATCAACGAGGACTAGATCGTAATCGGTTGAATCGGCGCCATAATCAACGTTGGGATTGTAGACTAGCGCCGCCATATCATAATCTCCAATCGGTGTTTTTATTAGTCGCACATCCTGAACAACTAGTGCTTGGATCGATGAAGCGCAGGCCCTACCACACGCCACCGTCCCACAATCGACGCCTTCTTCTTGGCCATTCCTGATGTTATCACTGCAAGTTGGTCGATTTTTAGACCAATAGCTTCCACCCATAATCACAAGAATTATAAGAACATAGATACTACTAATAATAAGTCGTTTCGTCGTTCGATTAAGCATAATCTATCTTAACAAAAGAAAAGGGGGCTTGGTAGCCCCCGGACCACATCGATGGCCGTCACCGAAACATTGAGGAGATAGGTACCGATGCGCAAAGATAGGCTTCCAACTTTCTTCGCACCGCCCGTTGACGCGGACCACCCAGAAATCCGTCAGCACAACACATCCGACAGATAAACATGGCCCGCCCTTGCCTGAACACCTGCTTGCCCTCACAATGAGGACACAGAATTGGCAGTCTCTTTAACTGCCTCTCCACGTAAATCTGCCCAAAAACATCCCGTTGCATTTGAAAACGTGCGCGCTCTAACGTGTACATCAAGATCTTCTTCAGCCTCTTGCTTTGTGAGGGCGTGTTACGGACTACCATACCAATTCAACCTTTCTGGCCGTAAGTCGGCCGTTATAAGTGCTGGAAAGATACTACCATATTAAGATTTTTTGTAAAACACAAAAACCAGTGATCTGGCGGCACCCCGCCTGCTGGCTTGGGCATTTCGTCGCCTTCGCTCCTCAACTACCAACTTCTAAATACCGCACCTTCAGTGCTAGGGCGCCGAACGGCGAAAGTAGGCATCCGCCAACTGGTTTTTGTGTACACAAAAACCAGTGATCTGGCGGCTACCTACTTTCGCCGGATGAGTCCGACTATCATGGGCCTTAAAGGATTTCGTCCCGCACTAAAACAAGCATATGCCACTTCATGCTTCCGCATGAGGCATAACAGAGGATGCTTGTTTGGTGTCGGGACTTCGCTTCTGAGCCTACCCCGCACCGAATGAACAACCAGTCATAATCACTGTAGGGCAGCTACCTACTTTCGCCGGATGAGTCCGACTATCATGGGCTCCGCGAGATTTCACTTCTGAGTTCGGGATGGGATCAGGTGGAGCACTCGCGACATAGCTACCTTACACTAACTACGACACTAACTTTGTTCATTCTGGTGCGGGGTTCGGTCCGCCAACTGGCGGAGGGATCAGGTGGATTATCTAAAGATAGCCACCAAGCTAATGCTTTTGTTTTCTTAAATATTTTAGTTAGAGAATAAACATTTACTGTCTCGCTTCGCGAGATCTCCCGAAGGGAGACATTAAGTTACCAAGAAAACGTCAATCAAACGATTACTCAAAATTATGACTGATTAGTAGTTCTCGGCTAAGCACGTCACCGTGCGTACACCTGAACCCTATCAACCTCGTAATCTACAAGGAGTCTAAGATATCTCATCTTGGGGCCCGTTTCGCGCTTATATGCTTTCAGCGCTTATCGGCACCGAACAT